>OGQR01000196.1_pt1 | contig 60358 bp, 46 predicted proteins | sample 1553271 | NCBI WGS metagenome assembly OGQR01 (sample SAMEA2579970, study PRJEB22360) | human gut metagenome | biome: human gut; feature: human-associated habitat; material: faeces | place: Denmark | collected 2008/2010 | reverse complement strand
AAATCGATACTGGAAAAAACTCTAACTCGGTGGCCAGTTTTTGTTGACCACTTCATCGGCGGCATTCAGGAGGATGAAAGACATTGTTTCGTCATAGTCCATCGGCACACCGCGAGCCTCGAACATCCCCTGGTAGGCCAGAACAACGGAGACCTGAAGGTTTGCATGAGTGGTGCGGTTCTTTTCGGTGTACATGTTCACGGCGGCTTTCAACTCTAAAGCCTGCGAGGCGTCCATGACCTCCAGCTTATCGATCAGGCGTTCATTCTGTCGCATGATTCCATAGGCTGGCTGTTCGGTACGGTTCAGGGCTTCGGTGATAGCCTCGACCTCTGCGGTCTTGTTCAGCTTCTTAAAACGGCTCCGTAACTCAATCAGGGATTTACGGGAAGTCAGACGCTGATCGACACGCCAGATAAGGGTGTCAACGTCGCTGTAATCGATTTTACTCATAGGGCTTGCAATCTCCGGGCAGAACATTTATCATTAAATTGGGGAAATTGTACTCAATTACAACCCCGCATCACGTTGATTATTTTATCATGATTTCAATAGATTGACAATGGATTATTTGCGGCTGGGTTGATTTATCAAATCATGCGTATAACGAGCTGTAAGCGGTTCTGAGGGCCACCCTGTGGTGGTAGGGTCACCTGAGAGGAGATAACGCCATACAGCGCGTTAGGTATTGCCCTGTGGCGTCCGTGGGTATCACTCCGCGCCGGGCACCCCACCCCGCTGCCAGGTGTCACGGTTTCCCAAAGGCAGAAACAGAAACCGTGTTGCGGTTCTGGTTCTGCATTGCCCAAAGGAGGCTAACCCGTTGGGCGTAGCCTGTCCCAAGATCAGGAACGGATGTTCCTTACCTAAAGAGTCTTGCTTAATTAACAATCAATTAATACTCACAATCTCTTTAAGGTCTTGCCCTGGTCCTGAGGGTTCTAGTTTTATCTGGTGTGGGTAGGTTTATCTATAGTCTTATTGTGTCTGATTTCTTTACACCACGGTGTCGGGATTCTTTACACCAGATGTCACCTGCTGTCTGATTTCTTTACACCTCTGAAGATTCCCCGGTTTGTCGTGGCGTCTGATTTCTTTACACCGGGAGATGAGCCAACAGGCTCGACTCCACATGTGGGAAACAGGCCCCGGCCTAAAACCTGGACCCGGACGGGTGAGCGTAGCGAAAGGTTTTAAGAGGCTAGAATTTAAGAGAGAAATAATTAAGAGCCTGAGCGATTAATTATTGAACGATTAAATTATAAGATTAATAAGACCGTAGCCCGGACGGGCGAGCGGAGCGAGGTCTTATATATCTATTATTGTCTAGTGTGTCCCAAAAGACACATAGCCCCCCCTGAGTCAGACCACCCACAAACCCACCGTAATCACCCCCCACAAATTCATCTGATACACATCACGACGTAGAAGTCAACATATACCTGATCATTTTGTTGCAATTTTGCATAAATTATTGTAAAATATAGACATAGCGTGATGTAGTGAGCATGTCTACTCGGGATCTGGAAACCCGCCGTTTTGCAACTCATCGCGTCACGCTGTGTACAGAGTCGCAACGTGTGCTTAGCCGAGCAATCAAGATCTGTACGAGTGAGCCGGGCGGCTTCTCCTCCGCTCTGGTTCCTCACCCTGTGAGCCTTGAACAACTCCACTTGCCAGGGTTCACAGTGTGATGTTCCTCTCAAGATATCACGCGAGATCTCCTTATCTCAAAAGCCTCCCCGAAAGGGCACAATCCAACGGCGTGGTAACCGTGTGGATGATTAACCGTTTACGGTTTCCGGCGTGTTTCAGTTCACGCCGTTTTCCTCTGGTGTCTTGTCGATGAGTCGCCACAGGAAAACTCAAGCGATAAATCTCCTCTTATTAAGTCCACCCGGTAACCTTCCCGGGTTCTTTTTTTTGTGGGTATTTGCCAAAAGGTTGGCGCTATTGGCGTGACGCCGCCAGGGGCGGCAAGTATCCACACAAAAAGGGTTTACCCTTTCCCTCCACAGAGGTGTGGGATCGGGGCTGGTGATGGGGTCCATGATGGACCTCTGATCCTATTCGCTGCCTCTCTCCTGTATCTCTAATATCCGATCTGGAGTCTCCCCAACTCCCGGATTCTCCGGTGCAACGCCGGGTATCACTGCGCCCCTGTGCGCTTCTCCACTCCTCAAGGAAAATTCAATGAATGCTACTCCTCGTTACCCTGTGACCCAGGGCGACATCATCGTGAGCTATGCTAGCTCACTTTTTGACCGCACCGAAGTAACCGCCCCGGATGGTCTCCCCGATCACGTCGATTGTGGCGACATCCTGGACAGCAAAACTTTTGCCCTGTATGACTCATCCGCCGCTGACGCTGGCAAGCCGATCATTAACCTGTCCAACATGGACGCCGACGGCAAGCCCAAAACGCTGGTCATTGTGGATCGCCACGTAGTGATCACGGATTTCAATCTGAAAGCCAAAGATGAGGCATCCAAGAAAGCCGCATTAGAAGCGCTGACCGCATCGGGTGAGATTCGCCTGGCTGTTAATTCTGATTTCCGTAAATCTCAAGGAGAGTAATCACATGGCTGTGGATTTCAAAAGTTTTGAACGTCTCGACACGGTAGCGGCTATCAAGTCCGTTCCCGCTGGTAATCACCTGATCTCTGATCTGGGTATCTTCACTGGTGTTAACTCCACTACCCCACGCGCTCAGGTTGTGGATATTGTGGAAAGCGCTGTTGCAGAGCTTGAGCAGGTCTCCCGCTACGGCACCGAAGTAAACAGCATCAAGATGGATAAAACCATCCTCCGTGATCAGGAGATCCCACACTACGCAACAGAATCCGATGTGAAAACCGAAGATTGGCAATCCTTGGTAAGCCCGGCTAACCCGGATCAGGCTCAGGCGGTTGCGTCCGTCATTGCCGCTAAATCCGTGCGTATGCGTGATCACCACCTGGAGACTGTGGAAGCGACTTTAGCCCGCGCCCTGTTCCAACAGAAAGCGAAAGCGGCAAAGACCAATGACGGCGACGTCGATTTCAACGTGGTGTTTGATACCGCCCCGCTAGATTTTGAGCTTGACGCCTCAGCCGGGGCTAATGTGTATGCCCAGCTTTCGAAGATTCGCCGCCAACTGGTGAAAGAGTACGGCGCATCCCGTGCCTATCTGGAGCGATTCTTCTGTTTCGCATCCCCGGATCTGTATGACGCTTTAGCGGGTCACCCTGAAGTAACCAGCCTGATCACTAACAAGGTGGCAGAGGCGGCACGTGGTGCGCTGATCCCGGTTAACACTGCGGGCTATGACAGCTTCAGCATTGGCAACATTACTTTCATTCTGGCGGACGATGACCGCTACGAGATTGAAGAGGGTTCCGGCCTGTTCGTTCCTAAGTTCTCCAGTGCTGATCGTAACCCGTTCAAACTGGTGCGCGGCCCGGCTTCCCGTAATCAGGATATTGCCGCTAAAGGCGTGATCAGCCCGTACTACCAGAAAGTGATGGTTGACCGTTACAACATGGTAACCATCCATCAGGAATCAAGTCATATTCCTCTGGTACTGCGTCCGTCCTACCTGCTCAACGTTAAGTTGAAGTAAGGCAGCAAGTAACAGACTTTAAGCCCTGGCATTGCTGGGGCTTTTTACCATTTGAGGTGAGTAGTGAAGATTAGCCTTAACATTCCAGCCTTGGGAGAGGTGTACACCTCAACCAATGCCGACGTGATCAACCGTTCAGCCCTGGCGCGTAAGTTGGGGATCGATCAGGTGTCTCTATGCCGCTATGAAAAACAGTACGGCTTTGAGCGAGCGTTAAAAATTATGTTGGAGAAAAAGAAACTCCGGCAGATTATTGGGAAGTAATAAAAATTCAACGGGCTAGCCTTTATGGGCTAGCCTTTTTTATTGGTTGGGGCCTGTGGCGTAAAGGTTATATAAAGGGGAAAACAATTCCTTTCATGGAGAGGCAAAAGAACAAAAATCATTATTGTCTTTGTTGATGATAGCCTTTCGAACATTCGATCATATAATTAAACATTTCTGACAACATTCTATCTTTAGATACCTCTACTTTTTGTATTTTCTGATGACTTCCAGATGTAAGCTGTGAGTTCAATCTTGTAGTGCGGGCATCATAGTAATTTTCACCAGGATAAAATACATAGTGAAAGATAAAACCTTCAGCTATAAAATACCATCCAATCCCATTGATACTTTCAATCTCACCAAAAGCAAAGTTCGTGAGGACCGATTTGATGACATGATCAGGAATATTGCCAGTGCTATCAACAATCCGTAGCACTCTAATCTTGATAAAATTATCAATTTTAACCTGACTCTTATTATTAAACCTAACAATGTTATTTTTAATGCAGTGCCTCATCATCTCTCCAAAATCAGGATTCCCTACCACCGAAGAATAATGCAGGTCCATAGCATTAGAGGCTCTCCATAGTATGGATAATAGAAATAGATAAAAGCGCTTGTAATCGAAGTTGCTAATAATAATGTGATCAGAGTTCTTTCTAATGTTGTGAGGGTTTCTTAGCAATCTGATCCCATAAGACTCGTATTGACCACTAAGAAATTGTTCGCATTCAAAACATAGCATTGGTTCTTTAGGATCTAAATTTTCTCTTCTTGGTTCCCTTCCTTTTTGCATAGAGATAACTTGACCGCCGTTTCCTTTTGCTTTGTTAAAGAAACTTCTAGGGATACTGTGTGATTCCTGAAGTTCTTTTGCTTCAAGACATAACTTACAAACACCATCCATAAAACCTCCTATATCTCATAATTGAAATTCAAGATTTTGACTAATATTTCTCTTCATTCATTAAACTTCTGAGATGGCGTAACTCATTTGTACAGCTTCGTGCCTCTCTTACTTCGTTTTCTAACATAACTATTGAGGGTTCTGCCGATTCATCCTCAAAAATTTTTTCTGTTAGACTAACAACCCTAAATAATGTCCATCCAGAAATAATAGCAAGATCTAGGAGTGGCTCTTCGATATAGGCATCGCCTGTTCTTTTATTCCTAAGTTCACCATGCCATCTTGGATTTCTCATGAATGAAGGCTTATCACCCAGCGGTAATAAATATCCATGAACCAAACTATTCCTATAATCAGCCAAATCAATAGCAGCGAGAGAAGCAAGATTTAAGACTGTATTACATTCATTGCTAAGTTTATCATTACCATTTCCCAAATACTCGAACCATTTATCAGATGGCAATTTTTCGGTAAAGGGCCTAACTCCTTTTACATCAATCTCTCTCAGAGTCCATAAGGCACGCTCCAAAGTTGTTTCAAACTGACCATAACAAACAACAAAAGCCCCGATCTTCATTAATCTTTCTGGGGTTAAGTGTAATGCAATGAATCGACTGATAACTTTAAATGATTCTTCCTCGTAATTTTTAACCATAGTGCCGTCCTTTGATCCATACAGGTGCTTAACATCACATGAAATTTTTTATGATTTTACAACTAACTAGGTCACAGACAATAGCATCCATAAAGCCCCGTTAGTGGTAAGGAGACAAGTGAAGCCGTTAGGCGACTGCATCAGATTGTCAGAGGGATCACACCTTATCAGGGTGCTCGTGTACCGTTAGGAGCGTGAGCGAAGCGCTGGCAGAGCCGGATCTGTAGCTACCGGGGCATTACCACTATTCACCTGTTTACGTGGCTTATAGGGCCACACATCGGGCTTAAATGCGTGTGATCAATCTGTTTGGGAGTTGTGCCAGGTATGCGGCTTTTTGTTCGTTGTTGTGCTGTCGCGGTAAGAACGTGGAACCACCGCCAGCGTGATGATATGCTCCCTTGTACCACAGACCAATCACGCGACAGGTGCGGGCGTAGAACAATGGGTAGTTTAAGTTGTACCTGCTTTAGCGGGGCAACGTAACTAACTGATAAATCGTAACTTCTTGATTTATCAGGAGACTGGAGCGGCGAAGGGAACAGAACAACAAGCCATGCCACCAGTAATAAAGCCATTTCCACATGTTCTAAAATCAATCCTATACACATTTCTATACACATTTAGCAGGCGCTTGATGACTTACTCAGGCAAATATTTACCGGAATTTTTCCGGTTATCCCCTATGAAGCTGGTGGATGCTCTCCGATATGGGAATCCCCATAACGATACGTGATCCAGTGAAAAACAGTTTCCAGTAAAAGATTGCTCATGTGTTACAATCACCCCGAAGGCTTACAGGTGTTACTCATTGTTGATTCCTTGTTATGTTTCTTTGGTGGCATGCCGTAGTGTTATCGCACTACGGTTTTTTTTTGCCCGTCAGACTGAAAGGGATTTTTTCCGGTTAATTACACTTCTGCCTGATACATCCGTCTACCCAATGTGTGGTAAGCACCTCATACAGCAAACGAGGCAATCGGTATTCTGGTCCTTCATGGCGTTTTTAGCGCCGTGGTGAATAACAGAATGACGGAACGATAGCCTATGGATACTCACGACAAGATACCACCAGCATATTCATACTCCCCGCAACCAGTACCGGAAGCCTGGAAAATGCGATTCAGCGCTAACAGTGCGTGGTTCTTCACCGATGATTTAACCGTGGTTGATGCCTGGCTAAAGGCCCACAGCGACGGCGTGGAGGTTGTGCCGCTGTTTTGTGGCTCTGACAGTGACGGTAAGCGGGATACCGCATTTGAGGAGGTGTGCGCGGCTCTTGCCCGTATGCTGCACATGCACCGCTTGTTACTTGAGAAAACAAGATACCAGGAACATGTAACTGACCCTGAATGTCTGCGGGAACTCCACGAAGCCCCGATACAGGCGCTAAATATTCTGGTTAAACACAAACTGTCCTGACCGTGTCATGGAGGCCTGCACTTTTTGTCCAGGTCTCCCGATTCCCATCCGGTCCTCCGTCCATCGAATTTTAAGCCGCCTGTAAGCCTGTATGACGCTTTCCGCTGAATGCTCGCCCCGATAGTGAACATTGCGCCAGAATGCGATTTATCCCCGTTCATGTGGATATTTGAGCGTGAGCGCTGGTAACTGGTTAACGAGGTCGTTCCTGTGCGCTTGCACTTAACGGGCAACCGTGGGAGGGATTTTGGGGGGAATTTTACGAAATTTTCGTAGGCCAGCCTTCCTTGTTCCGGTGGGGGAAGGTGTGGTCATTATGACCATCCCTACGGTAATGATGATTCACGCTTTGCTAAAGGTATTACGAAAATCATAATACCTTCTGCTGGCGGTGTCCGGCTGCGCGGCCTGTTCGTCATGCTGCCGACTGATTCCACCAGCACGACGGATTAATCCCCGTGGCGTTCTTACCCTGGCTGAAGAAAAGCACGAATCTGTGGTTTTTACTGGCGCGGTGTCCGGCTTGTTCGTGGCTAACCACTCCCTCCATACCTGGCTTTTTCCGGTTAACCTTTAATCAGGCTGGTGGGCTTTACATACCCTTGATCACCATAATGATGATTCAGGTATGCACCTTTTCCCCCAATGGGGTAAAAGTTCCAACCGTAACGATGTTCGTTATGGTTGCCTTGATGGTCTGAGTGGTCATTATGACCATTCAGGGTGCACCGTCCTTTGTCTCGTGGCATAATTATCAGGCGATTACGTTTTTCATGATTGATTGGCAAGCCGTATTTCTCCACCGCAGTTTCCTCATGGCTGCGGTTTTTTTTATGCGCGTTATGCCGTCACTGAATCGCGCTCAACATACCGATCCATCTCCAGCTTCACATCCAGCATCATCAGCATGCCTTCAACAACACCTTCCGCTTTCTGTAGCCGCTTTCCGATATGTCCATCAGAGCATCCATGCTTACGTGCCAGCGCCATAAACGTTTTCCCCAGCACGTAGTAATCAACCAGCAAGTCATGCAGATCGCGATTGTTCCGGTAAAGGCGGGCTATGCACCCGCATATCACCATCGCATCATCGTCACAGCACTGTGGACGTGATTTTACTTTTTCGGGGATCAGTCCCTTAAATCCGGCAGCAACGGATGACCAGGTCACATCCTCGTGATTATTTGCCGCCCACGCTCCCCATCGTTCCAGAACCTGCTGAATGTCACGCATCAACGATCACCTCGTAATAGCTGTGGTTACATACCCGTAATTCTGGGTATGTACTGGATAGAAGTTGACCTACGAAAATTTCGTAGCTTGTGACTGTCTTTCAGGCAGCTTGTTAACAGTCCTCAGAAGCGAGGGATGTAGCCAGCGCAATTTTGCGTTTGCGGTCTCCTCAAATTGAGGTTTCCGAAAATATCAGTAGGTTAGGCCAAAGCTCAAAAATGAGCTTTGTAACAATACCAGATACTTACATCACTAGGCGGCGCAATTTTGCGCTTTGCTTTAAGGTCAGTAAGTTACAGCGCCAAAGTGCAAATTTGCACTCTGGAACAATATCAACAAGTTACCGCCGTAACCGCTCCGGCTTATGCCACTGGTACGGGGCGCGTTCTGGCGTTGCTCCTGCCGTCTCCTGACCACCATATGTTCCACCGTGTACAGCGTGCTTAGAAAAAACCCCAGATTCGTGGTTTTTCTCCGGCTCTTTTTGCGACTCGTTTAAAACTGGTCACAGAGTGACTTTAAGTTACTCTGTTCGACACCATCACGGCACATCAGCCACAACACGCGCATAATTTTCTGCGCTCACGCTGTCCGACTGCGTGCCGTCCTGTTTGCGCTGGCGTTCTCTCTGCTCTTCAATCATGAGGATTAACTCACGCTCCTCCTGCTCTTCAATAATCCCGTGAATTATCTCTGTTGGTGAACGTTCGGTCATCGGCCCTCCTGTGTGTCACTGTTTTGGTGTCAATGTCACTGTTACGGCGACACCGTATTTTGCCCAAATCAGGCAAAATTGCTTACCCGAATCCGGTAAATTTGCGCGCTTTTTCGATCATCGCGTATCGGTTTCGTTTTGCGCGGCTGTTGCGTTTCGTTTTGCGCATTTTTTTGCGCACTTTTTGAGGTGGTCTATCCCCCTGCAAGCCGCGTCATATCTGGCTTTGCTCTGTTTGTCTGTGTGATCGGTTTTGTGATCGGTTTTATGATCGATTTGCGCAGTTTTTTGCGCAGTTTTTCAGGGATTTTTCACCCCATCGGAGGGGCTTCCGAGGGGGCTGTGAAGGGGGTAGCATTTTGCTGTGATGGAAGAGGGCAATTGTAACAGGGGTAGCTAACGGTAAGCTGCAATCACACGTCGTAATTGCAGTTTCCATGTATTAATCAATACCTTCAGTATGGCAACTGTTATTTTTTTATTACATCACCAACGCACTTAACAGTTGACCAACAGTTATGAATCCAGTCAACACCACCTGATTTACATACAACGTTCACTATGGCATCACCTCCCATCATTGCGGCTTTATATCGCATGTCCTGTATTGCATCCGACTCAGAAGTAATGTCGCCCTCAGAGGATGTAGCAATAGCGCTTCCCCCTGGCAATGGTGTTACTAATGTTTTTCCAAGTTGTCTGGCGCAACTCAATCCTAACACTTCGCCGATAACTGTTGAATTATCAAACTTGTTATCTGAATAAGCCCTCATTAGAGCAAATTTTACACGCGCATCTCTCGGCATATTCTCAATATTATTTGTAGAACACGCGCTAAGAAATAATAAAGATACTGATATAATAGCTACTTTACTTATTCGTAAAGAATCAATTTTTTTCATCTTGCGTACCTCACAACACAACAATTTGAATATTCATATTTGCCTCATATTGCCGCAACCCATCGCATAACCCTTGTGCTTCCAGCGCTTCAACCTTGTCATCACGTATCACCTGTTGCCCTCGCCGATTCTGTCCTTTCAAAATTTGCCTTATGGCTTATTGTATGAGGGACTCATCCTACAATAAGAAAGGCCATTATGAGACTGACGCAATACAAAAAAGAGATCCTCAGTTACTTCACTCCCGACAATCTGGCGTGGGTCAGCGTTGAAATTGGCAACCCGCCGTTTGATGTCTCCGGTGTGGCTTACCTGCTGCATGGTATGGATTCATTCAACAGCCGGTATCAGATCGAATCAACAAGGCGCACGCTGGAAGCTATGGTGCGTGATGGTCTTCTTGAGCGGATTAATGTGTTTGAGCGTCGTGAGGGCGCTGGTGATGGTGTTCGTCGAAAGGTGGCGCGTTATGGCCTGCCTGGTCATTCTGTTGTGGTGCGTGACGGTGAGGGCCGGAATGGTGCAATTGACGGCGAATGTATACGCATCAATGCTACAGATGTGGTGCTGGTGGAGGGGCAATAAAAAACCCTGAATAACTCCGCTGGGTGCTTCAATTGCACGGGGCGAAATCATTCAGGGTCAGCCGTAACGGGTCTCTGTACAGGTGGCTTCAGTTGCCAGAAGATGAGCGCCCGTTACAGCCTGCTGTGATAAGCCGCTTTACAGTGAGCTTCAATTGCTCAAAGAGGCGCGTTTTTATCACAACCTGACCGCGATAACCTTCTGCACAGAGGGCTTCAATTGCCCAAAGGGGAACATTCTTATCGCGGCATGACGAAATCACCGTGATGTTTTCGTCATTCACTCATCCCGATGTGTGTGACAAGTACACATCAAAATGAGTGCTGAAAAGCCGCTGACTGGCTTCATGCAGTCTGGCTCCAGTTGCCAGAGGCGAACACCATCAACGGCTCTTCGGTGGTGATTATAGCGAATCGCGATAATTGAGCAAATACGGCGATGAGATGCGTATCACGATAGCGCTAAATCGTCGCCTGCATCACTGAAGCTGTAACTTCTCCATTCATCCTGTGGATTAATCCCCATCTCTTTCAGCGTTCTGTCTGCGGCCTTTTTCACATCGCCAAAGGTGACCAGTTGTTCAGGCATACGACGGGTTTTACTGATGCATATCGCCCGACGTCTGGCAGCTTCCTCGCGTTCCCTGTCCGTTCCTGCATGAAGAAGAACCTCAGCCCATCGGGTCGCCGCACGTCGCCATAAACCGCGCTCCTCAAGTTTCTGTGCCACGCTGTCCGTTATCACTGGCTTTACCTCCGGCTGATTACTGCTGGATGTTTTTCTGCTTCATCTGCTCCAGTCGCTGTTTCAGTATCCCACGGGCTACGGCTTTTTCATCCGACGTCACTTCCCCGCAAGGCTGCCCGTTCAGTCCATACCGAGGGCCACCAGCGACAATGGCTTTCAGGTATCGCGTCGTGTGGATGTATGAGGTTAATGCGCCACGTAATACGCCATGACCAATCGGTAATTCCCGTGATTTAGCGTCCTCAAGCACATCACGTATTATGCCCGTTTTCAGGGGCTTTATCGTCTCTGCCCCAAACAGTTCAGGCCAGTACTCAGCCAGTCGGTTTACGCGTCTGTGGTTTTTTCGCTGCCGCTTCGTCATGTGTCGCCATGATGGGCGCTCCGTGGGTCTGCGTGTGGTCTGGTCCTGTTGTGTGGTCTGCTGGTTCATGTTGTGCTCCTGTCATTCAGAAAGGAATATCGTCAGAGAACGGGTCATCACCTCCCGCTGGTGGCTGATTTCCCTGCTGTCCGGTCTGTCGTTTTGCTCTTTCCAGTGCTTCGGTCGCCTTCCCCTGTTGCCCCCGCTTCCCGCCAGGACGCGCCGAACGGGCACTGATTACGCTGTCAGCGATAACCTGCCAGCCCTGCCGTATTTCTCCGTTCTGTCCGGTCCACTGGCTGATCTGCATGTTACCCGCCACGCTGATAAGGTCACCTTTTTCATGTCTCGCCAGCGCGTCGGCCTGCTTACCAAATGCCAGGACTGATAGCCATAACGTCGCCTGTCCGTCCTGTGCCTGACTGCATGGCAAAGATACCGCCATACGCGCCAGCGTCATGGGTGTACCCTTGCTGGTCTGTTTTACCTGCGGGTCGTCCACCAGCCGCCCGTAAGCTGCAATCTGTGCTGTCATACGTCCACCTCACTGGTTTTAGCGTTGATGGTTATCGTCAACCGGATACCAGGCAAATACCCATGACTCCCCGCAGTGAACAAACTTCTTGTCCGGCAGATAAAGGCACTCGCACGCCCCACAATCAGAATAATGCGGCTCCATGCCTGCTTCACCTGGCAAGACGGGTAGTATCTCCTGATACACACATCCCGTATTACAGGGGGCGACCTCACAAAGCGCCCATGCAGCAATCGGGCTGTACCATTCCGTGCCGTCGTCTCTGAACTTCGCCCACCAGCCAGCTACCGCAGGTGAGATATTTTTAACAGTAATTTCACTCATGAATTCATCCTCTCAATTTATTTTTTTATATATATACAAAAACACGTCGTCCCAGTTGTCCCAGTTGTCCCACTTACACATAATCTATTGATTTAATTAAAAATACACTCCGAAAAGTGGGACGACATTAGCCGATTTTGGGACAACATGAGGGGTTTTATGTTGTCCCAGTTACCAGCCAGGGTAATTAACGCTCGTTGTGTCGTCCCAAAATGTCGCTATGTCGTCCCAAAATACCCCGATGTCGTCCCAAAATGCTGTAATGTTGTCCCACTTTTTTTATTGTATTTTTAGTAAAATCAATTAATTAATCCGTAGTGGGACAACTGGGACAACATTTTTTCATCGCCTATACGCGAGATTAATCGCTTTCCGTGTCGTGGTCCTGCGCCAGCAAAAGGCCGTACACTCTCAGGCGCGCCCCTTTCAGGTGTTTTAGCCGTGGTGTCCTGATTTGCCACCCACGACCGCTGGATGGTCTTTTCAGCATTCCGGCTTCATGAAGAACTTTTGCCACGGCATCCTTGTTAAATCCATTCGCCACATGTGAGCCGAACGGATCCGGCAGCACGTAGAACAAAACAGGTTCGTCATAACGCCCGTCGCTTTCCCTGTAGCCGTACAGTTCAGGAATTGGCAGACTGGCGGGGTCATAATTGACAGGGGCAAACCTGCTCATCCCATAGGCCGCAAGAAACGCCTCAGCCTGTTCAATAATCTGCTTGTGCTCCTTGTTCCCCGTACCGAACACCTTCACCCAGGCATTAAAGTTGTGCAGTATCGCGTCGCGGCATTCCTGCACGGCCCAGCCTGTTACATGACCGGAAAGCACAAGTGCGGCCTCCAGTATGGCGAAACGTTCACCCACGCGGTGGACCTGCTCGCCGTAGCTCTCCGGTATCAGGTTGCGCCACCGTTCGCGGCATTCCCTTACCGTATCCTTTGCCTCCTGCTGGTGGGCTGCCAGCCATTTAACCCACTCACGACCCGCTGCCCCGTGGTTTTCTTTCCATGCTGCTTTCAATGCATCTGCGTGATCCTTTCCGTTCGCGTATCCGTGTAACTGCGTGGCCTTCTCTATTGGCACGTTAAGCAGGCGGACAAGCTGCCCCACTTTTACCTTTATCCCCTCGGTTTTGAGGAATGTTTCAATGTCCACTTCTCCGGTGCTGATAGCGACTGTGCGCCAGCTTTTCAGCTCCCTGTTTCCGCCGTCTTTTGCCCCCTGTAATTTCCCGAAGCCGTTAAACAGCGTATAAGCCGATACGTACACATCACGGGCGCTTGCTGCCTGTCCTATCTCATCCAGTGGTAAAAGCCCGTGGTTGTGTGCTTCAGCCTCGTTAGCAATGCCTAACGCTGTTCCGTACCAGGTTAATCGCTGCGCTTCAGGATCACCCCATAAACTCGATGCCACGCTTTGTGTTGTGGTCTTACCTGCTGTGGAGTTTTCGAAAAAATGCACACCAAAGCCATCAGCACCGACCAGCCCGACTAATGGTGCGGATAATGACGTCGCTATGCCCAGCATCATGAACGGATTACCACCAGCCAGCCGCGCCACGCTGTCGCGCCAGCTATCCACCGTACCCGCCACGGAATAACCGTTAATGGCAGCACTTTTTCCGGTAAACAAAACGGGCTTGTCAGATTCGCCGATAACCGTACCGTCCGGCATGATGTACGCGCCAAAGTGCCAGCCAGCTTTCGTGCTTAAGTGCCATTCCTCATGCTGTCCGCCTAACTGCATCCAGTCAGCCAGGGGGATCCTGTGTTTTCCGTTTGTCGTGACTTTAAGCCCGTTGGCTTTCAGTAACCGCCAGCCGTCACTGTCGCCTATTCCGCAGCAAGGCACGGCCATAGTGACAAGCCGATTTGTTGTCGAATCTGTCCAGCGCATCACGCGGTAATGCTCGTTACCAATGACACCAGCGCCCAGTAATTCAACCGAAGCACATAACCACGTTTCAGGCCGTATAATTTCGCCTGATTGCTTATCAACCTTTGGCGTAACCCAGTAAACGCCATCAGGACGGCATTCAACGCGGGGTTTTAATTCATCCTCTGATTGTTCGGATGTTTTTTTCTTTACAGGCAGCTCAATAACCAGTCCGTCAGAAATGTTTTTGCGCTCAGTCTCCAGATAGTTACGCCAGTTCTGCCGCTCGTTATGGTGCATACCTTCGGGGTAATAGTCTGCGTCCTGTACGCCTGCCGCCGCCAGCTTCTGACCTATGCCTTTGACCATCACCTGATCAAGGTGTCCGGCCTTGTATATCCGCGCTGATTTGCGCCCGTCGGGTACAATTTGCAGATTGCCAATATCTTTAAGTTGCTCATCAGCCAGCACGACAGGCGGTATATTATCTCCGGCAAGTTTTCCGTCCTGCTCCAGCCACTGTTTCGCGTGCGCCCACGCATCACTGCCAGCGAAAATAATCACTTCCGTATCGGCGTGTTTTTTCCCTCGAGGCTGTTTTTTTAAGTTCGGTGCGCTTTTCATTTCTTACCTCTGCTGATCATCGTCATGTGGCTACCGTATTCATTGCGATAAGTATCCCCGCACATAAATTCGGGGTGAGTTTTGCTACTGGCAGTTAAGCCAGAATATTTACGTTTCATCGTTTTATTTCCTGATATGTAACGCTTTAATTCGCTGGTATTTATTTCATCCTGTTATTTATTCCCTTATTGCATATCACCCGATGCCGCAATCAGCCAGCTACCAGCCTTACCTGTAAGCTGCTTAATCAGGGCGAGCAATGACTCAATCTCACCCTCAGTCATTTCACCTGTGTTACCCATCATCAGAGAACAAATAAGTTCTGCCTGCATTGCGCTTTTTGCTGCTTCATCAACAGTCATATCGGAAAAATTACACATGAATTACTCCTCATCCTGAATACATGTCACTGCGTGGATAATTACGCCGGATAAACCGGCTTTAGCTGATTTGTTAATTACTGTGCTGATTGCAGCCTGGACGTTTTCGGCCTTCACGTTCTGCGTGATGCCAACGGTATAGCCACGCTTGTTAACAGCACGGGAAAAGACGCGGAAGGTTTTAAGCATGAGTCACCTCCTGACGGATACGGGCGACAAAAATAAGATGTGCGTGCGGCAGCTGGGCGCGTGCTTCGCGCTCAGTGGCAGCGGTAACGGTGAATATTGCAATGCTGTCTGTCAGGCACTGCATAAAGCGCCAGACAAAGTAAGGGCGTGCGGATACAGCCATGTGAAAGGCTCCTCTGACTTTGGGATTATACCCACCGCCCAAGAGGCCAATCTTGCTGGCGGTAGACTGTACGGAATTGGCCTTACTGGTGTTAGAGGAAACCAGCCTTCCCGAAGGAAGTTCCATACAGCCCACCATTGTTGAGGTGTGCGTGTGCGCCGATACAAAAAAAGACGCTGGCGCGTCGTGTATCGCCTCTAACTCCAGCGGGAGGCCAATCCCGATCCCCGTTTTATAAGGGATAGCCTCAGTATATGCCGCTTTTTTGCTTAAGTGGTCGGATGTGTTGCGAGAAAAGTTTGTGCGAAAAATATTCACATATCCTTCCAGAAAGGATGGATACCAGAAAGAAAGACAACGTACCAGACAATAACCAGCGCCGTGATATGAGGCATCACGACATAATGCATTACCGGAATCCAGTATGAGTAAGCACAGATTTTCGCCCGTTACCCCGAATATCAGCGCACTACAACGCCAGCGACTGATACGTGCCATCATTGAAACCAGGCAAGAAAAATTAACCCCGCCAGAAAAAACCAGCGAACCGCCACCGCTTGAGGTGTTTCTCAGTGGCAGAAAAAACCAACGCAACAAATTACAACAGCAGAAACCATCATCGCTGTAGCGTGGTGTGTTACGGCGTACTGCTTTACAGGTACAGACAATGACAAATGAAGAGCTACAGGAAATCGCATTATCCATACTTGAGCGACAGCGCGAAAAAGCACAACGGCAAAGGAGGTTGTTACTTAATCCACAGCCACTCACCAGGCCAACACGATTTGCCCTTGAGGCTTTTGTCGAGAAATACCCACGGCGGTTAAAAGCCACTAAAAACCGACCGCCAGGCTGACAACCTGCCAGCGGTTCGTGTGCTGTTTGTATGTGTACAGAGTGTGGAGTATGCTGTCTGACAGCCATAATCGTTACTCCTGATCGCGATTTGGTTAGACGCCCTGCACGTATTTCAGCACTGCGGGGCGTTGTTTTTTGCATTGAGTGTATGTAATGTGTAGAGACACATAAACACACTACATGAGGTGTAATTAACGTGTCAATACACAAAAGCGAAAGGCGTGGTAATCCCCCGTTCCAGTTCCGTTTAGATCCTGACTTACGGGAAAAGATGGAAAAAGCACAACAACAGGACGGTGATGATTCTCTTGCAGCCTGGATAAAGCGAATAATCCGCAAAGAATTACAGCAACGCGGTATAGAACCCAAAGGATAAAAGCCACCAGCACCGTAGTGTGAGGAACCACGGCGTATTGTTATGCAGGAAGACACGATGGATGACCAGAAAAAAAACTCCTTTGCCATGATGGTTACACTGACCAGCGCCCGTATAACTGAACATGAACGAAAGCGGAAAGCTGCACGCGAACAGGCAAGAGCAACAGAATTAACACGTAAAGAACTTAACGCTCTGGCACGGGAACACAGAGAAGCACCTGAAGCTTTTGCACTTGATAATTTTCTGAAAAGTACATGCCGTAAGAAAATACGAACATCGGGACCAAGGGGCCATTCGTCGTAAACTGCATATTGTCCGCCAGCTTCAGATATGGCATTGTGGATAAAGCGCTTGATTTCCTTTATCTCCACTGGCGACCCTTTCGTGGTCGCCTTTGTTTTGCCTGCCATTCCTGCATCATGCGGATATTCGCGCCGTACAGGGCCACCAGCGCGATAATTTGATAAAACCTCCCCCAAGTATTGCTTAACGTGTTTCATGCGCTCAGCGGCGAAATGGCTCACGATATGGCGCATGTAATCCGCATGGTTGATGTTCAGTAGTGCGAACTTATCCGCCGTGTCGATGTACCGGACAGCAGGTTTGAGGATGTCAGGCATGTTCATGCTCTCCCATGCGACGGGCCAGCCAGCGCTGTGAAAGGCGGATTAATTCGGCTTTTCGCTGCTGGTAAGTCATACCCAACTCAATCAGCGTGATATTGCTCTGCTCAAGGTAGGAAAGGTGTTCAAGCTGCATAACGCTCATGCTGTCACGCGGTTTTCCTTTGATGCCGTTCGCCTGCGCCCATTGTTTCGCCGTCATGCCGCCCAGCACGATACGCGCCAGCATATTTGATTCTGTGGTGTAGTGGTGTTGATGAGTCTCTTTTCCCAGCTCTGCGCGGTACAACTCCAGCGCAGCGCACATAGGCTTAAAAAAACTGGCAACGGTGACACGCGCTTTCAGTTCACGGCGCAAAGCTGCGGCACGTTCCGGCGCTGCCTTGTGTAGCTCTTCTTCACATTTGATGAAGTACTGGCGAATTGCGCGGCCCTGTTCAGTGCGTTCGACCATCGCCAGTTCTTTACCCATGTTCACGGTGAGCAAGTAATCATGAGCAAGCTGCTGGCGAGATTTTGCGCTCGCCGGATTTGGCGAGCTCAAATTTTCTACAACCTCAAAATTCATTCCCTTTTTAAATTCATACTCCTCAATACGCCCTTTAATCCAATTGGTGAAATCACGGCCTACACCGAGCGCTTTATGCAGTGCGCGTGCGCTGACAATGCCCGTTTCATATCCGCCAATAATGCCAGGTGATACCGGAATAATTGCGGCGAAATCATAATTACGCATGATTCACCCCCAGAGACGGCGCTGACGTCATCAGGCTGGCGAACGTCTCCATGCGGCGAGCAACTTCCCGCACCGCTTCGGTCGGTGTCATGCCGTTCTGTATCGCCTCGTTAAATGCTGCCTGCTCGATTTTCTGCATGACTATCAGTAAGCCTAACTGTTGCTCTCCCGCGCTCTGACGCTCGCCTACAGCCAGCCCAGCGAAGCGATTTTCAGTGCGGGCAAGGTTGATGTAATGGTGACGTTCTGCGCCCAGTGCTTTAAGCCCGTCACGGCTTTCGTGATAGCCTGGCAGATATTCGCGACGGACTGGTTCAGCGGCGCGATGCTTCGCGAATGCCTTCGTAACATCCAGCTTGAACTGGTTGATACGTTCTGCGTCACGCCCACGGATAACGCGTAACAGATAGTCAAGCTGTAGCTCATTCAGCAAATAACTAATTTCAGGACGACCGCGCTTGCGGCCAGATTTTCCCGATTTCAAATAGGTTAATTCCTTGACTGACTGGCGAGGCAGTGAGCCAAGCTCGCGCAATCTGGATTGATGAGATTTAATCGTCGCAATGATACTTTCGTGTTGTATTCCTGCTCGCTCAGAAATAACGCGGGAATCAATACGCGACTCTGCTTTGTGGCGAATCAATATATCGTTCTGGCTGATTTCAGGCTGAACGAAGCCCTGCCCCTGTACGGGCATATTCGGACGTTTCATTGAAAACTCCTGCTATCGGATCAGGTTTAGTGCTGGGGGAGAATATCCCCCTCCCAAAAGATTATTACGCGGCGTTGTTGCGAGAAGCATCAATACGCTGGTTAATCCATTCATCGACTTCGCTTTCAATAAAAGCCACGGAGCGGGAACCAATTTTTACAGGTTTAGGGAAGCGCCCCAGGCTGATCAGGCGATAAATCCAAGCGCGACCGTAACCAGTACGGCGCATAACATCAGAAAGACGAAGTAAGTTATTTGACATATTCAATCCTCGTAACGTCTATAACCGTCTACAATGATGCATAAAAGGAAAACATATTTATAGGTGGGTACTATTTTTAATGGTGGGTACTATTTCAATGGAATAGAGCCCACTATTATTTTAATAATGCTGCCACCATTCCAGTATCAATAAGCAAAGAAAACGCACGCTTAACTATGATTTCTCGCCATAAGCAAAAGAGTTTTGAGCAAATAGTGCCACCTTTTTTTACGAAGGGTGGGCACTATTTAACTATTTGTTTTTCTTTTCCTTCTTCCAACTTGCTGCAAGCCAGTGGGGCGTAGTATCAGGTTTACAGCCTCGGCCATGTTCTGCCCCGCTCCCCTGCCTTTCAGGTATTCAACAACATCATTTCTTGTAGGGGCTGTTTGTTGATTATCTGGATCATATGTTGCCCAAAGTTCTCTTATTGCGTCTTCTACATATTCAAGACCTTCGCTCTTATGACCATAAGTCAGCAATACTGTTTCTTCAGAATTAATCACGCTAGATTCGGCATCAATTATTACTGATTGGTTAGATGGCTTAATCTCCTTATCCGATATAGAGCGAGAGGGTCTTACATAATCAACTTTCTCATTTTTTACCCATTCCTGTAATGAATAACGGGTAATAATTGTTCCGTCCATGGATATATTATTTGAACGATCCATCATCTCTGCTGGGGTTAAACGACGCATATCCCCCCAATCATACGCAACGCACAGAACGGGAGTTAAGACACCGCGTCGAATTGCAGTAACCATTCCATAAGCAAACCCATATGCCATTCTCCATCGTTCGTGTTTTTCCTCTTTGACCATCTCCAGAGTTGGGTAGTCGAGAGGATCAATACCTGACAGCAATAACGCAGCTTGAGTAATAGTAAACTCCTGCACTGTAAACCAATGACTTAAGTCAGGGAAATCATTCACAACCGGCATGTGCACACCTCGCACTCTCTGTAGTGGTGGCTGTGCCAGTCCGCAGAGGTGTACGGGGTTTCGGGAGCGACCCTAGACACAGCCTGTTATTTAGTCGCTCAAAGTCTACTACTGTATACTCAACCAGTCATCCACATTTTCCAAACTTGCCATGTACCACGTTTCCGCCCTGTTCCAGTGAGTCCATATAGTCGGCGTACCACTGGAGCATCTCCCGCCGTCCGTCCAGATATTGCGCGTGATTGTATGTGCCACGGATCGAGTTTTTATCGACGTGCGCCAGCTGCGTTTCTATCCATGCGGAGTTATACCCCTGCTCGTGCAAAATCGTACTCATGGTGTGCCGGAACCCATGACCAGTAACACGCCCTGCATAACCAATACGACGAATAAGCACGTTCATCGCCATTTCACTCATCGGTTTACTGTGCTGTATTCGACCAGGGAAAATAAACGGATACTGCCCCGTCATGTGTTTCAGTTGTTCCAGAATAGCTATCGCCTGTTCTGAAAGCGGCACGCAATGAGGACGGCGCATTTTCATTCGTTCTTTCGGCACTTCCCACAGACGATTATCAAAATCAATCTCCTGCCACTCTGCCTGCCGCAATTCACCTGGGCGGAGTCCTGTAAGAATCAATAATCGCATACCCAGCTTGACGATCTGGCTTCCGGTGTACGTATTAAAAACGCGGAAAAATTCCGGTAGCTCATCAACTTTCAGATACGCGTAATGCTCTTTTTTGTGTGGTGCAAATGCGCTTGCCAGATCAGGAGCGGGGTTATATTCAGCGCGTCCGGTAATTATTGCGTACCGGAACACTTCGCCACATCGCTGGCGAACCTTACGCAATTTTTCAGTTGCGCCACGGTCATTAAGACGGGAGAGAACCGCGAGCAATTCCATCGGTTTTATTTCTGCTATCGGTTTGCTGCCGATATACGGGAATACGTCCTTCTCAAACGTATCAATCATCTCTGCGGCATATGATTGTGACCATCTGTCCAGGCGTTTTTCATACCACTCACGGGCGATCGCCTCAAAGGTGTTACCGAATTTGCTCGCCTGTTCTCTCTTATGGGCTTTTCTCACATCACTTGGATTAACTCCACCAGCGATAAGCCTTTTGGCTTCATCCCTTGCCGCCCTGGCATCAGAAAGGGACACCTCAGGATAAACACCCAGCGACAACATTTTGGGCTTACCTGCAAACCTGTATCGCAATCGCCAGCCCTTCGAACCGTTAGGCTCAATGAGTAACGAAAGCCCGTTGCCGTCATTGAGTGTATAGGCTTTCTCTTTTGGCTTCGCGCGGCGGATAGCAAGGTCTGAAAGCAACATGTGTATAGCCCCCAAAAAACGATTTTGTCCTATACGCATTACTATACACTTCTGTGTGTAGATTTAGGTAGATGACTGTAGACGCTTGTAGACGAGGAAAATCGCTGGAGGCCTTGATATTCGGGGGATTGGTAGACTTTAGTAGACGTTGGTAGATGTTTGTTTGGAGCGGGCGAAGGGAATCGAACCCTCGTATAGAGCTTGGGAAGCTCTCGTTCTACCATTGAACTACGCCCGCTTCGAGATGCGTAAGGCATTATAAACCTTACGCTCTCCTTAGCAAGTGCCACGCTGCTGACTGCTGATTAATTCGCCATCAGCATTTTGGCTTGCTGCCCTGAGGCGGCAAGTAACGTAGCGGATCAATTGCCGTTGCACGGTAACGAATCTGGAAATGCAGGCGAACAGATGCCGCATCCGTGCTCCCCATAGTGGCGATTTTTTGCCCAACCTTCACGCTTTGCCCATTATTTACCAGCATCGTGTCATTATGGGCGTAAGCCGTAATGTAATCTTCACTGTGTTTAATCATGATGAGATTACCGTAGCCACGCAGCTGGTTGCCCACATACACCACCTTTCCTGCACCCGCGGCGTAAATAGGTGTACCCCGTGGAGCTGAGATATCAATCCCTTTATTGCCGCCATCTGCTGTCGAATACGGCATGATAACTTTCCCTGTCGTTGGCCATAACCAACAACGTTGCCCTACTGGCGGCCAGGATGATTTCGGTACCGCTGATGACGGTGTAACCGATGCGGTTTTGGTCGTTGATTTGGCGGTTGATTTACGTGTAATACTGCTACTTTTCGCCCCACCCAGTTTTAGTTTCTGACCAACTTCAATGGTGTAAGGGGGGGAAATGCCGTTCAGTCGCGCCAGTTCTTTTACGCTGGTTCCCGTGGTGCGCGAAATACGATATAGCGTATCCCCCCGTTTCACGGTGTAAACGGAGCCGGAATACGTTCCTGTATCGGATGATTTGCTACCCGAACAGCCCGCCAAAAGCAGTCCAACCGATAACAACATCACGATACCCAGAGATTTTTTATTCAGGCGTCCCGCACTCAAAATCTTTCCTCGCTTAAAAAACAAGACGCCTTATCATAGCAGCCAGCCTCTTGATACCCAATCTCTTGCTTCTGGAAAAACGTGGTAATAGAGAAAGAGGTTAATTTCATTTGGCAAAGGGAAGTATCATCAGCAAAATATTCGCTGTAGAGGTATCGAACTTCCTGACTTTTTACCCTATTTCCCATCCTGATGCGTAATAATCCCAATTTATCACATTGATTTTATCGCCACTCATATTGATACGTATCACTGCCCCTATTCAGAGTCCTGTTTCGTATCATATCTGTGTTTTTTTAACGTCATCACACTTCCTACCTCCCCTAACGCTTATCGTCGTTTCTGGCGTAAATCTTGCCTGCTTAGACTAAATCTTTGCCATAAGAACCAAATGTTCAAATCGAGGGGATTTCTATGGAAGCGCGGGAAGCAACCGCTACGGGTGAATCATGCATGCGCGTCGATGCCATTGCTAAGGTCACCGGGCGGGCACGATATACTGACGATTATGTTATGGCGGGCATGTGTTATGCGAAATATGTACGTAGCCCTATCGCACATGGTTATGCCGTAAGTATTAATGATGAACAAGCCAGAAGTTTGCCGGGCGTACTGGCGATTTTTACCTGGGAAGATGTGCCTGATATTCCATTCGCTACAGCTGGGCATGCCTGGACACTTGACGAAAACAAGCGCGATACCGCCGATCGCGCACTGCTAACTCGCCATGTTCGTCATCATGGTGACGCCGTTGCCATCGTCGTGGCCCGCGATGAACTCACGGCAGAAAAAGCGGCGCAATTGGTCAGCATTGAGTGGCAAGAATTACCCGTTATCACCACGCCAGAAGCGGCGCTGGCAGAAGACGCTGCACCAATCCATAACGGTGGCAATTTACTGAAACAAAGCACGATGTCGACGGGTAATGTCCAACAAACAATCGATGCCGCCGACTACCAGGTACAGGGGCACTATCAGACCCCCGTTATTCAACATTGTCACATGGAAAGCGTAACATCGCTGGCGTGGATGGAGGATGACTCGCGAATTACCATCGTTTCCAGCACCCAGATCCCGCACATTGTTCGCCGCGTGGTTGGTCAGGCGCTGGATATTCCCTGGTCATGCGTACGAGTCATCAAACCATTTGTCGGTGGCGGTTTTGGTAATAAACAGGATGTACTGGAAGAGCCAATGGCGGCATTCCTGACCAGCAAGCTTGGCGGCATTCCGGTGAAAGTTTCCCTTAGCCGTGAAGAGTGTTTCCTCGCAACCCGTACCCGCCACGCTTTTACCATTGACGGGCAAATGGGCGTGAACCGCGACGGAACATTGAAAGGTTATAGTCTGGATGTTCTGTCTAACACCGGCGCTTATGCATCTCACGGGCACTCCATCGCTTCTGCGGGGGGGAATAAAGTCGCTTACCTTTATCCTCGTTGTGCCTACGCTTACAGTTCAAAGACCTGCTATACCAACCTCCCCTCGGCTGGTGCGATGCGTGGTTATGGCGCGCCACAAGTCGTATTTGCCGTTGAGTCTATGCTTGATGACGCCGCGACAGCGTTAGGTATTGATCCTGTTGAAATTCGTTTACGCAACGCCGCCCGCGAAGGAGATGCTAATCCGCTCACGGGCAAACGTATTTACAGCGCAGGGTTGCCGGAGTGTCTTGAAAAAGGCCGGAAAATCTTTGAATGGGAAAAACGCCGTGCAGAATGCCAGAACCAGCAAGGCAATTTGCGCCGCGGCGTTGGCGTCGCCTGTTTTAGCTACACCTCTAACACCTGGCCTGTCGGCGTAGAAATAGCAGGCGCGCGCCTTCTGATGAATCAGGATGGAACCATCAACGTGCAAAGCGGCGCGACGGAAATCGGTCAGGGTGCCGACACCGTCTTCTCGCAAATGGTGGCAGAAACCGTGGGGGTTCCGGTCAGCGACGTTCGCGTTATTTCAACTCAAGATACCGACGTTACGCCGTTCGATCCCGGCGCATTTGCCTCACGCCAGAGCTATGTTGCCGCGCCTGCGCTGCGCAGTGCGGCACTATTATTAAAAGAGAAAATCATCGCTCACGCCGCAGTCATGCTACATCAGTCAGCGATGAATCTGACCCTGATAAAAGGCCATATCGTGCTGGTTGAACGACCGGAAGAGCCGTTAATGTCGTTAAAAGATTTGGCGATGGACGCTTTCTACCACCCTGAACGCGGCGGGCAGCTCTCTGCTGAAAGCTCCATCAAAACCACCACTAACCCACCGGCGTTTGGCTGTACCTTTGTTGATCTGACGGTCGATATTGCGCTGTGCAAAGTCACCATCAACCGCATCCTCAACGTTCATGATTCAGGGCATATTCTTAATCCACTGCTGGCAGAAGGTCAGGTACACGGCGGAATGGGAATGGGCATTGGCTGGGCGCTATTTGAAGAGATGATCATCGATGCTAAAAGCGGCGTGGTCCGTAACCCCAATCTGCTGGATTACAAAATGCCGACCATGCCGGATCTGCCACAACTGGAAAGCGCGTTCGTCGAAATCAATGAGCCGCAATCCGCATACGGACATAAGTCACTGGGTGAGCCACCAATAATTCCTGTTGCCGCTGCTATTCGTAACGCGGTGAAGATGGCTACCGGTGTTGCAATCAATACACTGCCGCTGACGCCAAAACGGTTATATGAAGAGTTCCATCTGGCAGGATTGATTTGAGGATAACATCATGTTTGATTTTGCTTCTTACCATCGCGCAGCAACCCTTGCCGATGCCATCAACCTGCTGGCTGACAACCCGCAGGCCAAACTGCTCGCCGGTGGCACTGACGTACTGATTCAGCTCCACCATCACAATGACCGTTATCGCCATATTGTTGATATTCATAATCTGGCGGAGCTGCGGGGAATTACGCTGGCGGAAGATGGCTCGCTACGTATCGGCTCTGCAACGACATTTACCCAGCTAATAGAAGATCCTATAACTCAACGTCATCTCCCGGCGTTATGTGCTGCGGCCACGTCCATTGCTGGACCGCAGATCCGTAACGTCGCTACCTACGGTGGAAATATTTGCAACGGTGCCACCAGCGCAGATTCTGCCACGCCAACGCTAATTTATGACGCGAAACTGGAGATCCACTCCCCGCGCGGTGTTCGTTTCGTCCCGATTAATGGCTTTCACACCGGGCCGGGCAAAGTGTCTCTTGAGCATGACGAAATCCTCGTCGCCTTTCATTTTCCGCCACAGCCGAAAGAACACGCGGGCAGCGCGCATTTTAAATATGCCATGCGCGACGCAATGGATATTTCAACGATTGGCTGCGCCGCACATTGCCGACTGGATAACGGCAATTTCAGCGAATTACGCCTGGCATTTGGTGTTGCCGCGCCAACGCCGATTCGCTGCCAACATGCCGAACAGACTGCACAAAATGCGCCATTAAACCTGCAAACGCTGGAAGCTATCAGCGAATCTGTCCTGCAAGATGTCGCCCCGCGTTCTTCATGGCGGGCCAGTAAAGAGTTTCGTCTGCATCTCATCCAGACGATGACCAAAAAAGTGATTAGCGAAGCCGTCGCCGCGGCGGGGGGAAAATTGCAATGAATCACAGCGAAACAATTACCATCGAATGCACCATTAACGGGATGCCTTTTCAGCTTCACGCCGCACCAGGCACGCCGCTCTCGGAATTACTCCGCGAACAAGGACTGCTAAGTGTCAAACAAGGGTGCTGCGTGGGTGAATGTGGTGCCTGTACGGTGTTGGTCGACGGCACAGCAATAGACAGTTGCTTATACCTTGCCGCCTGGGCTGAAGGAAAAGAGATCCGCACGCTGGAAGGTGAAGCGAAAGGCGGAAAACTTTCTCATGTTCAGCAGGCTTATGCGAAATCCGGCGCAGTGCAGTGCGGGTTTTGTACGCCTGGCCTGATTATGGCTACCACGGCAATGCTGGCGAAACCACGCGAGAAGCCATTAACCATTACGGAAATTCGTCGCGGACTGGCGGGAAATCTTTGTCGCTGCACGGGGTATCAGATGATTGTAAATACAGTTCTGGATTGCGAGAAAACGAAGTAAAAGGATATCCGGCCTGAATTCAGGCCGGATTCACTGAGGTTATGTGTTTAACAACTCATATTTCTTAATCTTGCGATAGAGCGTAGCAATGCCGATGCCCAGTTCATCAGCAACTTGCTTCTTGCTGTTATGACGTGAAAGCGCCTCGCGGATCATTTGCTTTTCCATCTCCTCCAGCGCCGTGCCGCCCGCATCATCGAGTGACAGGTGCGCCTCACTGACCTCTGTTACATCACTTTGCTCCGTTGTGCCATTATTCAGCAGATTTGGCGGCAATAGCGTGCTGTCGATAACTTCACCTGAAGGAACCACGTTAACCAGATATTCCATCAAATTGCTTAACTCGCGCAGGTTTCCGGGCCAACGATGCTTACGCAATATTTCGACGACATCGGGAGCAATGCCAGGATAAACCGATCCCAGACGACGGGTATGCAGATGTAAAAAGTAATGCACCAATAGTTCAATATCTTCCTGACGTTCACGCAGCGGTGGCAGAGTTATCGGGATAACATTAAGTCGGTAGAAGAGATCTTCGCGGAATTTACCTTCGGCAATGAACTGGGCCAAATTCTGATTAGTTGCAGAAATGATGCGAATGTCGACTTGTATTGGGCTACTGGCACCAATCGGCAGAATTTCACGTGCCTCAATAGCGCGCAGTAATTTAGCCTGCAACATTAATGGCATATCACCTATTTCATCGAGAAACAGCGTGCCCGTATTCGCCGCCTGAATCAACCCTGTTTTACCGTTGGCAGAAGCGCCAGTAAATGCACCTTTAACATAACCGAACAGTTCGCTCTCCAGAAGCTGCTCCGGAATCGCGGCACAGTTGATAGCAATAAAGGGTTTATTCCGTCTTCCGCTCAACTTATGGATTGCACGGGCGACGACTTCTTTACCCGTGCCGCTTTCACCAACCACCATAACGCTGGATGGGCTGGGTGCAATACGGCTAATGAGTCGTTTTAATTGCCGCATAACACGGCACTCGCCAACCAATTGTTCAATATGCGGTTCATCAGGTGCATTTGCTACAGAAAAACTGGTATGCGATTGGTGAAACGCCATTAAAAATAATTGTCGGCCCTGAATGTTATGCAATTGACCAATGATTAATTCACTTTTATCGTCCCATGAAACAATATGCTGCATATGTCCATGGGTAAAATTACTCTCAAATGTTAATGGTCTGAAACGGATAGGTTTCCCAATAATATTATTTTGCACAACACCAAGTGTTTTTAAGGCAGTCTGATTAACAAACTGAACCCGATTTTCATCATCTACAACTAATACGCCCTGATCCATATTATCGATCATGGTCGCAAATATTTTACTGATGTTATCTCCTGGCCCCTGATCCTCCAGAAGTTTCGAAACAAAAATGGTGGATATATGGCGAACATAATCAGAAAATTCGCGTAAATTATCACTGATATGCTCTTGTTGCTCGTGGGTAACGGCAATCAAACTTATCACCCCAACACAACGATCCTGTAAAATGACAGGCGTACCCAGAAATGCTTTTTCGCGGCAATTTTCTTTACTATCGCAACCTTCGCAAAGGGGATCGAAGCGAGACTGTGTCACAACTTTTTCAGTTTTCGTTTCCAGGACGTGGCGGAGCAGGCGTGAGTTGCCGCTCAACTGGCGACCAAGAAACTTCCCATACGCGCCCGTTCCGGCAACGCGACACAAGTTTTCATCAACGATCTCAACCTCAAGCTGCAAAACGCTGGCAAGCATTCTGGCAAAACGCTGAATTGTCGGTTGAATTTGCATCAATACTGACTGCGTAGTAGCAAGCTCCATAGCTTTACCTTCCAGACTTACTTAAAAGTCGATCATTGAAGACGTTGATGGTTCACAGATCATGATGATATTAACTCAGGCGAAATTGGCTTTGATAAAAACATAAGATTTTTATCATTTTCTAATGAAATTATGGAAGAGATATCACATTTCTATATCAATATGAGAATTACGGCGGTGAGTTTATCAAACTGAAGAGAGATAGCCTGCCCCTTTATCTTATTTCTGATACTTAGCAGCAAATAAATAACGCGATAAAAAAAGCCAAACGTTTTCGTATTTTACAAACAACCAGAAGCTGGCATCAATTTGTGATCAACCCCACACATTATCCGTCAAATTAGTCTTTTGCAGCCGCGCGGATAATTCTGGCACACTTATTGTTAGTCCCAGGTATAGCTGTGAAAACACCAATCACTTTGGCAAGTCACAGTGAAATAAACCACTTTGCCTGTCATTCCACTACCGGGACTTTATGATGAAAACTGTTAATGAGCTGATTAAGGATATCAATTCGCTGACCTCTCACCTTCACGAGAAAGATTTTTTGTTAACGTGGGAACAGACGCCAGATGAACTGAAACAAGTACTGGACGTTGCCGCAGCATTAAAAGCACTGCGTGCTGAAAACATCTCAACCAAAGTCTTTAATAGTGGATTAGGTATTTCCGTATTCCGCGACAACTCCACCCGTACCCGCTTCTCTTATGCTTCCGCGCTTAACCTGCTCGGCCTTGCACAACAAGATCTCGACGAAGGCAAATCACAAATCGCTCACGGCGAAACCGTGCGTGAAACCGCCAATATGATCTCCTTCTGCGCCGACGCTATTGGTATTCGCGACGATATGTATCTGGGCGCAGGCAACGCCTATATGCGTGAAGTTGGCGCTGCACTTGATGACGGTTACAAGCAGGGTGTACTGCCACAGCGTCCGGCTTTAGTGAACCTGCAATGCGATATTGACCACCCGACTCAGTCAATGGCTGACCTCGCGTGGTTACGTGAACACTTTGGTTCACTGGAAAACCTGAAAGGTAAAAAAATCGCCATGACCTGGGCCTACTCTCCAAGCTATGGCAAACCGCTCTCTGTACCACAAGGCATCATCGGTCTGATGACTCGCTTCGGTATGGATGTCACCCTGGCCCATCCGGAAGGCTACGACCTGATCCCGGATGTGGTTGAAGTGGCGAAAAACAATGCTAAAGCCTCCGGTGGTAGCTTCCGTCAGGTCACCAGCATGGAAGAAGCCTTCAAAGACGCAGACATCGTTTATCCGAAGTCATGGGCACCTTACAAAGTGATGGAAGAGCGTACTGAATTGCTGCGTGCGAACGATCACGAAGGCTTAAAAGCACTGGAAAAACAGTGTCTGGCACAGAACGCGCAACACAAAGACTGGCATTGTACTGAAGAGATGATGGAACTGACCCGTGATGGCGAAGCCCTGTACATGCACTGCCTGCCAGCTGATATCAGCGGCGTATCCTGTAAAGAAGGTGAAGTGACTGAAGGCGTATTCGAAAAATACCGTATCGCTACCTACAAAGAAGCCAGCTGGAAGCCTTATATCATCGCCGCGATGATCCTGTCCCGTAAATACGCCAAACCAGGTGCACTGCTCGAGCAACTGCTGAAAGAAGCGCAAGAACGCGTGAAATAACCCCTCGGGCCGATCAGCTGGTCGGCCCTCTATTTCCAGAGGCCAAAAGGATAGGATATGTCCGTTTTCTCATTGAAGATTGATATCGCCGATAACAAATTTTTCAACGGCGAAACATCACCGCTCTTTTCGCAAAGCCAGGCCAAACTGGCGCGCCAGTTCCACCAGAAAATAGCTGGTTATCGCCCAACACCGCTTTGTGCGCTGGACGATCTCGCAAACCTTTTTGGTGTGAAGAAAATTCTCGTCAAAGACGAATCAAAACGATTCGGTCTGAACGCCTTCAAAATGCTTGGCGGTGCGTACGCCATCGCTCAATTATTGTGTGAAAAATATCATCTTGATATCGAAACGCTGTCATTTGAGCACCTGAAAAATGCCATCGGCGAAAAAATGACTTTCGCGACCACCACCGACGGCAACCACGGGCGCGGTGTGGCGTGGGCAGCACAGCAACTCGGACAGAATGCGGTGATTTACATGCCGAAAGGTTCTGCTCAGGAACGCGTTGACGCCATTCTGAACCTCGGTGCCGAGTGCATCGTCACGGATATGAACTATGACGATACCGTTCGCCTGACCATGCAACACGCGCAGCAGCACGGCTGGGAAGTGGTACAGGACACGGCATGGGAAGGTTACACCAAAATCCCAACCTGGATCATGCAAGGCTACGCAACCCTGGCAGATGAAGCCGTCGAGCAAATGCGTGAAATGGGCGTAACCCCGACGCACGTTCTGCTGCAAGCCGGTGTCGGAGCAATGGCCGGTGGTGTGCTGGGTTATCTGGTCGACGTCTATAGCCCGCAAAATCTGCACAGCATTATTGTTGAACCTGACAAAGCTGACTGTATTTATCGCTCCGGCGTCAAAGGCGACATCGTCAACGTTGGCGGTGATATGGCCACCATCATGGCAGGCCTGGCCTGTGGCGAACCTAACCCGCTGGGCTGGGAAATCCTACGTAACTGCGCCACCCAATTCATCTCCTGCCAGGACAGCGTTGCCGCATTAGGTATGCGCGTGCTGGGTAATCCGTACGGCAACGACCCGCGCATCATCTCCGGTGAATCCGGCGCTGTCGGTTTGGGCGTTCTCGCAGCGGTTCATTATCACCCGCAACGTCAAAGCCTGATGGAAAAACTGGCGCTGAACAAAGATGCCGTGGTGCTGGTTATCAGCACTGAAGGCGACACCGACGTGAAGCACTACCGCGAAGTTGTCTGGGAAGGCAAACACGCTGTAGCACCTTAATCACCCTATTGGAACTGCTCCCTGCAAAACGGGGAGTAAAAAATCTGGAGAAAAATAATGGCTAAGAATATTCCATTCAAACTGATTCTTGAAAAAGCAAAAGATTACCAGGCGGATATGACTCGCTTCCTGCGCGACATGGTTGCTATTCCCAGTGAAAGCTGCGACGAGAAACGCGTAGTACATCGTATTAAAGAAGAGATGGAAAAAGTCGGCTTCGATAAAGTTGAAATCGACCCGATGGGCAACGTTCTCGGTTATATCGGCCACGGCCCGCGTCTGGTGGCAATGGACGCTCATATCGATACCGTCGGCATTGGCAACATCAAAAACTGGGACTTCGATCCGTACGAAGGCATGGAAACTGATGAACTGATTGGTGGTCGCGGTACTTCCGACCAGGAAGGTGGCATGGCCTCTATGGTTTATGCCGGTAAAATCATTAAAGACCTCGGTCTGGAAGATGAATATACCCTGCTGGTTACCGGTACGGTGCAGGAAGAAGACTGCGACGGTCTGTGCTGGCAGTACATTATTGAACAATCCGGCATTCGCCCGGAATTTGTGGTCAGTACCGAACCAACCGACTGCCAGGTATACCGTGGTCAGCGCGGTCGTATGGAAATTCGTATTGATGTTCAGGGTGTTAGCTGCCACGGTTCTGCACCAGAACGCGGTGATAACGCCATTTTCAAAATGGGTCCGATTCTTGGCGAATTACAAGAACTCTCCCAACGTCTGGGTTATGACGAATTCCTCGGCAAAGGCACCCTCACCGTTTCTGAAATCTTCTTCACATCCCCAAGCCGTTGCGCTGTAGCAGACAGCTGCGCAGTTTCAATCGACCGTCGTCTGACCTGGGGCGAAACCTGGGAAGGCGCGCTGGACGAAATCCGCGCCCTGCCTGCAGTACAGAAAGCTAACGCGGTTGTTTCTATGTACAACTACGACCGTCCGTCCTGGACTGGCCTGGTTTACCCAACCGAATGCTACTTCCCGACCTGGAAAGTGGAAGAAGATCACTTCACCGTTAAAGCACTGGTGAATGCCTACGAAGGGCTGTTTGGCAAAGCGCCGGTTGTTGATAAGTGGACCTTCTCAACTAACGGCGTATCTATCATGGGCCGTCACGGCATTCCGGTGATCGGCTTTGGCCCGGGTAAAGAACCTGAAGCGCATGCACCTAACGAAAAAACCTGGAAATCTCACCTGGTGACCTGTGCCGCGATGTACGCTGCAATCCCGTTAAGCTGGCTGGCAACAGAGTAATTACTCTTCACTTATTCCCCTCCGGTTCGCCGGAGGGTTTTTGGAGTTTGCTATGCGCGTATTGATCAAAAACGGCACTGTCGTTAACGCAGATGGACAAGCCAAACAGGATTTGCTGATTGAAAGCGGGATTGTTCGCCAGTTGGGCAACAATATTTCGCCGCAGCTCCCGTATGAAGAAATTGATGCCACTGGCTGTTACGTTTTCCCTGGCGGCGTGGATGTCCATACGCATTTCAATATTGATGTCGGCATCGCGCGCAGTTGTGATGATTTTTTTACCGGTACCCGCGCAGCTGCGTGTGGCGGTACAACAACCATTATTGACCATATGGGATTTGGCCCAAACGGCTGTCGGTTACGCCATCAACTGGAGGTTTATCGTGGTTATGCCGCCCATAAAGCGGTCATCGATTACAGCTTTCACGGTGTGATCCAGCACATTAATCACGCAATCCTCGACGAAATCCCGATGATGGTCGAGGAAGGACTGAGCAGTTTTAAACTCTATTTAACCTATCAATACAAACTCAACGATGACGAGGTTTTGCAGGCATTACGCCGCTTGCATGAATCCGGCGCGCTGACCACCGTGCACCCGGAAAATGATGCGGCTATCGCCAGCAAGCGGGCGGAATTTATCGCCGCAGGGTTAACCGCGCCGCGCTATCATGCCTTGAGTCGCCCTCTGGAATGCGAAGCGGAAGCCATCGCCCGCATGATTAACCTGGCACAAATTGCCGGTAACGCCCCGCTCTATATCGTGCACCTGTCTAACGGCTTAGGTCTGGATTATCTGCGTCTTGCCCGTGCGAATCACCAGCCAGTCTGGGTTGAAACCTGCCCACAATATCTCCTGTTGGACGAACGCAGTTACGATACAGAAGATGGCATGAAGTTCATTCTTAGCCCACCGCTGCGTAACGTACGCGAGCAGGACAAACTGTGGTGTGGCATCAGCGATGGTGCGATTGACGTGGTGGCAACCGATCACTGCACCTTCTCGATGGCTCAACGCCTGCAAATTTCTAAAGGCGATTTCAGTCGCTGCCCAAATGGCTTACCCGGTGTGGAAAACCGCATGCAGTTACTGTTTTCCAGTGGCGTGATGACGGGACGTATAACACCGGAACGCTTTGTTGAATTAACCAGCGCAATGCCCGCCAGGTTGTTTGGCCTGTGGCCGCAAAAAGGATTATTAGCGCCCGGTTCCGACGGCGACGTGGTGATTATCGACCCACGTCAGAGCCAACAAATTCAGCATCGCCATCTCCACGACAACGCCGACTACTCGCCATGGGAGGGTTTTACCTGTCAGGGCGCGATTGTCAGAACCTTATCCCGTGGTGAAACGATTTTCTGTGACGGCACCTTTACAGGCAAAGCCGGGCGAGGTCGTTTCCTGCGACGCAAACCGTTTGTCCCTCCCGTGCTCTAACCACTGCCAGGGATCTATACACAATCAAGAATGATGAGTGAGGAAAAATGAGTAAGAAAATTGTTCTCGCCCTGGGCGGGAATGCGCTGGGCGATGACCTGGCCGGGCAAATGAAAGCGGTAAAAATTACTTCTCAGGCAATTGTTGATTTAATTGCCCAGGGACATGAAGTTATCGTCACTCATGGTAACGGGCCGCAGGTGGGCATGATTAACCAGGCCTTTGAAGCTGCCGCAAAAACTGAAGCGCACTCGCCAATGCTGCCGATGTCTGTCTGTGTTGCATTAAGCCAGGGTTATATTGGTTACGATCTACAAAACGCTTTAAGAGAAGAACTGCTTTCTCGGGGCATTAATAAACCTGTAGCAACGCTGGTTACTCAGGTCGAAGTCGACGCTAACGATCCGGCATTCCTCAACCCGACCAAGCCGATCGGTTCGTTCTTTACCGAGCAAGAAGCAGAGCAACTGACAAAACAGGGTTACACTCTGAAAGAAGATGCTGGTCGCGGCTATCGCCGTGTTGTTGCCTCGCCAAAACCGGTTGATATCATTGAAAAAGAAACGGTTAAAGCTCTGGTAGATGCAGGTCAGGTGGTGATCACCGTTGGCGGTGGTGGTATCCCTGTTATTCGTGAAGGTAACCATCTGCGTGGTGCCAGCGCGGTTATCGATAAAGACTGGGCCAGCGCCCGTTTAGCAGAAATGATTGATGCCGATATGCTGATCATTCTGACTGCGGTAGAAAAAGTGGCCATTAACTTCGGTAAAGAGAATGAACAGTGGCTCGATCGCCTGTCATTAAGTGATGCTGAACGCTTTATCGAAGAAGGTCATTTTGCGAAAGGTTCTATGCTGCCTAAAGTGGAAGCTGCCGCCTCGTTTGCTCGCTCTCGCGCAGGTCGTGAAGCACTGATTACCGTATTGAGCAAAGCGAAAGAAGGGATTGAAGGCAAAACAGGAACGGTGATTTGTCAGTAATTTAAAGGCCGGGTGGGTAATACCATCCGGCCAAAGATTGTCAAGTAAGTGCGCTTTGTTGATGCCGGATGCGGCGCGAGCGCCTTATCCGTCCTACAAAACATCGCAAATTCAATAGATTGCAATGCACTTGTAGGCCTGATAAGCGTAGCGCATCAGGCAATTTGGCGTTTGTCATCAGTCTCAGGCCGGGTGGGTAATACCATCCGGCCATTTTCATTTAAGCCACTTCCAGCACTTCTTTTGTCGCTTTCACGCCCTGATGCATCAACATCATTAACGCCTCAAGTACGCCGCCGCCAATCGCCCGGGCTTTATCAGAAACGCTGGTGAAATCAGCGGTTTCACCACGAGGATCGATATCACCAATTTTAAAACCACCAACCACTGCCAGGCCGTCGTTCAACAAGCCACGCACCATCCCCGTCAACGGTGCTTTAATTTCATGCTCACCAATCCAGGCAATCACATCGCCCTCTTTCACCAGATCGCCTAATTTCACGTTGGATCGCATAATGCCTGCAGCAGGAGCACGGATCACCCGTCGGGTGGTATGCCCCATAATATTGCCAGGAACACCGGTATTCTCCTGCGCACAACCAGAGTAAATCACCTGACCGAGCCAGTGCCCGCGATTTGTTTCAATTACCGCATGACAATCCTTCCCAGCAGTAAAGCCCGGCCCAAGCGCGATTGTTACTGGTGCCATATCTGCCCGCGTTCCCAAATTCTGTTTCGCCAGAATAGCGTCCACCACGCAAAGCGGTTTCAGTTCATCAAGCAATGAACAGGCGGGATCTACCATCACAGGAATGAATCCGCGTTCGGTAAGTTTCATCGCTTCCGCAGAGCTGGTTGCCAGGCGAGCAGTGACGCCTTCGACCGTCATTTCGCCATCGAACACGGCCTGGGCAAACGCCACGGTACAACGAATCACTGTCGGTTTTTCCACTTCCAGCATGATCACTTTAAAACCCGCATGATACAGACGTAGCGCCACACCACTGGCGATATCTCCCGCACCGCGAATCACCACCAGCTGGTGTCCGGAAGGATGAGAAGGTTTCATCATCAGCCCACCCGGCGCGTTATTTTTCACCTGTAATATTTCTGCCAGCACGCTGATGGCGATCTCCTGCGGCGTTTCCGCACCTATGTTGTAACCAACGGGCGCATGTAAACGGGCAATATGTTCTTCAGCCACGCCTTTCTCACGCAATTGACGCAGGAAAAGCTGAACCTTGCGACGACTTGCCAGCAACCCCAACCATGCAATGGGCTGTTCAATGAGTTTGTCGAGGGCTTCACGATCCTGATTATTCGTGGCAATCAGGACAAAATTATCAGGGCGAATATCCAGTGCTTCCACTGCCGCACCAAACGACTCAGCATGGAGAAGCGTGGTTGATGGTGGGAATAGTTCAGGATTGAGGCTTTCGCGATAAATATCAGCAACGGCAATATCAAATCCTAATAGCGCCGCACTCTGGGCTATCGCCCGGTTGACATGCCCCGCGCCAATCAACACCAGACGTGGACGCATACCATGGACGCTGATAAATACTGACATTGCACCTCCACAATCTGACCCGACAGCATCCGCACCGTTACGAGCCATACGTCCATGGAATAATCGCGGCTTACGTTCCTGCAATGCCTGAAGCGACTCTTCAATCACCTTCCGCTCAACCATTCCGCCACCAATTGTACCGACGATAGAACCATCGGCGCGCACTAACATTTGTGCAGAATGGCGGGGAGTCGAGCCTCGGCTATCAACAATTTGCGCCATAGCAAACGGACAATTTTGCTCTTCGAGTTTTGCAGCCTCTGTGAAAATATTCATACCAACCTCAATGGATATCCTTTCAGTAACCCGGAATACCCGGGCCGCTAATTCACAAATCTGCGCGCGATTGCAGGATGTTCTTGTATATCGCCCAGCCAGATTGCCTCTACGTCGTGTTGTTGCAGCGGTTGAAGGAGCTCGCTTTGTGCAATCGCATTCTCACATTGAGAAAAACGGTTAATGAACCAGACTCGCCGACAACCTTGCGGTACGTTTTTAAACGCCCCCTGAGGGTGGCGAACCAGCGCAACGAGATCGCTCAGTTGCAAGGTTGCATCAGGTGTTAACCCGGTAATATCAGCAAACTGCGACCAGCGATGGACATTTTCTGTGCTCACTTTCGCGCCCAAAGTATGTCCTCCCATCACAGCAATCACGCAGCAACTGCTTTTGGGTATGCAAGGTTCGTGCTCATCAGGCGCTTTTAACGGCATTCCACGCGAGCCATCTGCTTCAATGAGAATTACGTCACACTCTGGTCGTTGCACCAGTGCATCAATCGCTTCTGGCGTAAATCCCTGCACTTTTCCCTGGTTCGCTTTCCAGCTGTGAAAACAAAATGAAATGGGGGATGTAAGAGACGCATGAGGAAGCATGGCGGGATCACGACAGAAAACCACGGGCCAGTGAGACGTTGGCATAAACATATGTGTCGTCGTCGTGATTAACACACGCCTGCCGCTAGCCTGGAGCAGTTCTGCCAGCCAAAAAAGCAAGCTGGTTTTCCCCCCAGCACCAACAACAGAAATCACAGTGGGACGTTTCTGCGCACCTAAATCAATGACTAATGCCGATGGGTCAACTATACTTTTCACGAGTCTTTATGACCTCTCTGGGATAAATTATCCCCAACTTAATCCATCAGGAAGTAACGCAATTATCAGGCGTTATTAGCCCCTATAAATAATGGAACCACTATGTCAGCCATCGACTGTATAATTACCGCTGCCGGATTATCATCAAGAATGGGGCAATGGAAAATGATGTTACCCTGGGAACAGGGAACAATTCTTGATACAAGTATCAAAAATGCGTTGCAGTTTTGTAGCCGAATTATTTTAGTCACCGGCTATCGTGGTAATGAACTGCACGAACGTTATGCGAACCAGAGCAATATCACTATTATTCACAACCCAGATTATGCGCAGGGTTTACTAACATCCGTCAAGGCCGCAGTACCCGCAGTGCAAACAGAACATTGTTTTCTCACCCACGGTGACATGCCAACCCTCACCATCGATATTTTTAGAAAAATCTGGTCGTTACGAAATGATGGCGCAATACTGCCACTCCATAATGGCATCCCCGGCCATCCGATTTTAGTGTCAAAACCATGCCTGATGCAGGCAATCCAACGACCCAATGTCACCAATATGCGTCAGGCACTCCTTATGGGAGATCATTATTCCGTCGAAATAGAAAATGCAGAAATAATTTTAGATATTGATACTCCGGACGACTTTATTACAGCGAAGGAAAGGTATACTGAAATTTAGAAAACGTAGTTAAACGATTGCGTTCAAATATTTAATCCTTCCGGCACTCATTATCATAATGATAAGGAATCACTGATTTTGAGAAAAGAGAAAAATTGATAAATGGGCTGGCAATAATAATTTTCAGGAGTGATTTTAATTCTCATTTAGCACCTGTGAGTTCATTCACAAAAAGCCCTTAAGTTTCGAGCCGCCTCACATTTTTTTATATTTCCCGCCAAACCTGGCAAGAGTGGTGCGATTGTTGCTCTATCCCCCTAAACCACCGGATTTCTCAACACCGGTCACTCAATGATATCTGTATAAGCTAAGGAGAGGGTTATGGGGGATATTATGCGTCCCATTCCGTTTGAGGAACTTTTGACGCGCATATTTGATGAATACCAACAACAACGCTCAATCTTTGGTATTCCCGAGCAACAGTTTTACTCACCTGTAAAAGGTAAAACTGTTAGCGTCTTCGGTGAAACCTGTGCCACTCCCGTCGGCCCTGCCGCTGGCCCGCACACGCAGCTCGCGCAAAATATTGTCACTTCCTGGCTGACTGGCGGACGCTTCATCGAACTAAAAACCGTCCAAATTCTTGACCGCCTGGAGCTGGAAAAGCCCTGTATCGATGCCGAAGACGAGTGCTTTAACACCGAATGGTCTACCGAATTTACCCTGCTTAAAGCCTGGGATGAATACCTCAAAGCCTGGTTTGCCCTGCACCTTCTCGAAGCGATGTTCCAGCCTTCTGATTCCGGTAAATCGTTCATCTTTAATATGAGCGTCGGTTACAACCTCGAAGGTATTAAGCAACCGCCGATGCAACAGTTCATCGACAATATGATGGACGCATCTGACCATCCGAAATTCGCTCAATATCGCGATACGCTGAATAAATTACTCCAGGATGACGCATTTTTAGCTCGCCACGGATTGCAGGAAAAACGCGAAAGCTTGCAAGCCTTACCCGCTCGCATCCCCACCAGTATGGTGCATGGCGTCACCCTCTCCACCATGCACGGCTGTCCTCCGCATGAAATCGAAGCCATTTGCCGCTACATGCTGGAAGAAAAAGGGCTCAACACCTTTGTGAAACTTAACCCGACCTTACTGGGGTACGCGCGTGTTCGTGAGATCCTCGATGTCTGCGGTTTCGGTTACATAGGCTTAAAAGAAGAGTCATTTGATCACGACCTCAAGCTGACGCAAGCACTGGAAATGCTGGAACGCCTGATGGCACTGGCAAAAGAAAAATCACTCGGCTTTGGCGTAAAACTGACTAACACTCTCGGCACCATCAACAATAAAGGCGCACTGCCTGGTGAAGAGATGTATATGTCAGGCCGTGCGCTGTTCCCGCTCTCCATCAATGTTGCAGCAGTTCTCTCTCGCGCCTTTGACGGCAAACTGCCCATTTCTTATTCCGGTGGTGCCAGTCAGCTGACTATCCGCGATATTTTTGATACAGGTATTCGCCCTATTACTATGGCAACCGACCTGCTGAAACCTGGCGGCTATCTGCGCTTAAGTGCCTGCATGCGCGAGCTGGAAGGCTCCGACGCCTGGGGACTTGACCATGTTGACGTCGAACGACTGAACAGACTGGCAGCAGATGCGTTAACCATGGAATACACCCAGAAACACTGGAAGCCAGAAGAGCGTATTGAAGTGGCAGAAGACCTGCCGCTGACCGACTGCTACGTTGCCCCCTGTGTTACTGCCTGCGCTATCAAGCAAGATATTCCGGAATACATCCGTCTGCTTGGCGAACACCGCTATGCCGACGCGCTGGAACTCATCTACCAACGCAACGCTCTGCCCGCCATTACCGGTCATATTTGCGATCACCAGTGCCAATACAACTGTACCCGCCTGGATTACGACAGTGCGCTGAATATCCGCGAACTGAAAAAAGTCGCGCTGGAAAAAGGTTGGGATGAATATAAGCAACGCTGGCACAAACCAGCCGGTTCTGGTTCACGCCATCCGGTTGCCGTGATTGGTGCAGGTCCGGCGGGTCTGGCAGCAGGTTACTTCCTTGCCAGAGCGGGCCATCCGGTTACGCTGTTTGAACGCGAAGCCAATGCGGGCGGCGTGGTGAAAAATATCATTCCTCAGTTCCGTATTCCTGCAGAGTTAATTCAGCACGATATCGATTTTGTTGCCGCTCACGGCGTGAAATTTGAGTATGGCTGCTCACCCGATTTAACCATTGAGCAGTTAAAAAATCAGGGCTTCCACTATGTTCTGATTGCCACCGGCACTGATAAAAATAGCGGTGTGAAACTGGCGGGCGACAACCAAAATGTCTGGAAATCACTCCCCTTCCTGCGTGAATACAACAAGGGTACAGCGCTCAAGCTGGGCAAACATGTGGTCGTTGTCGGGGCGGGTAACACCGCAATGGACTGCGCTCGTGCGGCGTTACGCGTTCCAGGCGTAGAAAAAGCAACGATCGTTTACCGTCGTTCACTACAAGAGATGCCCGCATGGCGCGAAGAGTATGAAGAAGCGTTGCACGACGGCGTAGAGTTCCGTTTCCTGAATAATCCGGAACGTTTCGATGCTGATGGCACCTTAACCTTGCGCGTTATGTCGCTTGGCGAACCGGATGAGAAAGGTCGTCGTCGTCCGGTTGAAACCAATGAAACAGTAACACTGCTTGTAGACAGCCTGATCACCGCCATTGGTGAACAGCAGGATACTGAAGCCCTGAATGCGATGGGCGTGCCGCTGGACAAAAACGGCTGGCCAGACGTCGACCATAATGGCGAAACTCGTCTGACTGACGTCTTTATGATCGGCGACGTACAGCGCGGACCATCCTCCATTGTCGCTGCTGTCGGAACCGCGCGTCGGGCGACCGATGCCATCCTTAGTCGGGAAAATATCCGTTCCCACCAGAACGATAAATACTGGAACAACGTCAATCCAGCGGAAATCTATCAACGTAAAGGCGATATCTCTATCACGCTGGTGAACAGTGACGATCGTGACGCGTTTGTCGCCCAGGAAGCCGCTCGCTGCCTCGAATGTAACTACGTTTGCAGCAAGTGTGTGGATGTCTGCCCGAACCGCGCCAACGTCTCCATTGCGGTCCCAGGCTTCCAGAACCGTTTCCAGACGCTGCACCTCGACGCTTACTGTAACGAATGCGGCAACTGCGCTCAGTTCTGTCCGTGGAACGGTAAACCGTACAAAGACAAAATCACCGTCTTCAGCCTGGCGCAAGACTTTGATAACAGCAGCAACCCAGGCTTCCTTGTGGAAGATTGCCGGGTACGAGTACGTCTGAATAACCAAAGCTGGGTGTTAAACATCGACAGCAAAGGTCAGTTTAACAACGTACCACCGGAGCTGAACGATATGTGCCGCATCATCAGCCATGTCCACCAGCATCATCATTATCTGCTGGGCCGCGTGGAGGTGTAATCATGTTGATTCTGAAGAATGTCACTGCGGTACAGCTACACCCGGCAAAAGTGCAGGAAGGCGTTGATATCGCCATCGAAAACGATGTGATTGTCGCTATCGGCGATGCCCTGACGCAACGCTACCCCGACGCCAGCTTCAAAGAGATGCATGGCCGGATTGTGATGCCAGGGATTGTCTGCTCGCACAACCATTTTTACTCGGGGCTTTCCCGCGGAATTATGGCAAACATCGCCCCTTGCCCGGATTTCATCTCAACGCTGAAAAATCTCTGGTGGCGGCTCGATCGCGCCCTTGATGAAGAGTCGCTCTATTACAGCGGACTGATTTGTTCCCTGGAAGCGATTAAGAGCGGATGTACATCGGTTATCGATCACCATGCCTCTCCGGCGTATATCGGCGGGTCGCTCTCCACATTGCGCGACGCATTTTTAAAAGTTGGCCTGCGCGCGATGACCTGTTTTGAAACTACTGACCGTAACAACGGCATCAAAGAGTTGCAGGAAGGTGTAGAAGAAAACATCCGTTTCGCCCGTTTGATTGATGAGGCGAAGAAAGCGACAAGCGAGCCGTATCTGGTGGAAGCACATATCGGTGCTCACGCGCCGTTTACCGTGCCGGATGCCGGTCTGGAGATGCTGCGTGAAGCCGTGAAAGCCACAGGCCGTGGTTTGCATATTCACGCTGCGGAAGACCTTTACGACGTTTCCTACAGTCACCACTGGTACGGCAAAGACCTGCTGGCACGACTGGCGCAATTCGATCTCATCGACAGCAAAACGCTGGTCGCTCATGGGCTGTACTTGTCGAAAGATGACATCACCCTACTCAATCAGCGCGATGCGTTCCTGGTGCATAACGCCCGTTCAAACATGAACAACCATGTCGGCTACAACCATCACCTTAGCGACATCCGCAATCTGGCGTTGGGAACGGACGGCATTGGTTCGGACATGTTTGAAGAGATGAAATTTGCCTTCTTTAAACATCGCGATGCGGGTGGTCCGCTGTGGCCTGACAGTTTTGCCAAAGCCCTGACTAACGGTAACGAACTGATGAGCCGCAACTTTGGCGCGAAATTTGGGCTTCTGGAAGCCGGTTACAAAGCTGATTTAACCATTTGCGATTACAACTCGCCGACGCCGCTGCTGGCAGACAATATCGCCGGGCATATCGCTTTCGGTATGGGCTCAGGCAGCGTTCACAGCGTGATGGTCAATGGTGTGATGGTCTATGAAGACCGTCAGTTTAACTTCGATTGCGATTCCATTTATGCACAAGCCAGAAAAGCCGCTGCCAGTATGTGGCGTCGGATGGATGCGCTGGCATAAATGACAGATGCCCTCTTCCCGCAGGGAAGAGGGTTAAATAAGGAAAGAAGATGATTGAACAATTTTTCAGGCCCGACTCTGTCGAACAGGCGCTGGAACTGAAGCGCCGCTACCAGGATGAAGCCGTCTGGTTCGCCGGGGGCAGCAAACTCAATGCTACACCAACCCGTACCGATAAAAAGATTGCCATTTCCTTACAGGATCTGGAACTGGACTGGGTTGACTGGGATAACGGTGCACTGCGGATTGGCGCAATGTCTCGCTTGCAGCCACTGCGTGATGCGCGATTTATTCCTGCAGCGCTGCGTGAAGCCCTCGGTTTTGTTTACTCACGCCATGTTCGTAATCAGTCGACCATTGGTGGTGAAATCGCCGCCCGCCAGGAAGAGTCGGTGCTGCTTCCCGTCCTGTTGGCACTGGATGCTGAACTGGTTTTTGGCAACGGCGAAACGCTGTCAATCGAGGACTACCTGGCCTGCCCATGCGATCGCCTGCTAACCGAAATTATCATTAAAGATCCGTATCGCACCTGTGCGACCCGCAAAATTAGCCGTTCTCAGGCAGGTTTAACCGTCGTGACGGCAGCCGTTGCAATGACAGACCACGACGGTATGCGAATTGCGCTGGATGGCGTCGCCAGTAAAGCACTGCGTCTGCATGATGTCGAAAAACAAAATCTGGAAGGCAATGCACTTGAACAGGCTGTCGCCAACGCCATTTTCCCGCAGGAAGATTTGCGGGGCAGCGTGGCCTATAAACGCTATATCACGGGAGTTCTGGTAGCCGACCTGTATGCCGACTGCCAACAGGCTGGGGAGGAAGCCGTATGATCATCCACTTTACTTTAAATGGCGCGCCTCAGGAGCTAACCGTTAATCCAGGCGAAAACGTGCAAAAGCTGTTGTTTAACATGGGAATGCACTCTGTACGCAACAGTGATGATGGTTTCGGGTTTGCCGGTTCTGACGCAATAATCTTTAACGGTAATATCGTTAACGCGTCCTTGCTTATTGCCGCACAGTTAGAGAAGGCAGATATTCGTACCGCAGAATCTCTGGGCAAATGGAACGAGTTAAGTCTGGTTCTACAGGCAATGGTTGATGTTGGCGTGGTGCAGTCTGGTTATAACGATCCAGCTGCAGCTCTGATTATCACCGATCTTCTCGATCGCATCGCCGCACCTACCCGCGAAGAGATCGACGACGCGCTTTCTGGTTTGTTCAGCCGCGATGCTGGCTGGCAGCAATACTATCAGGTCATTGAACTGGCGGTTGCACGTAAAAATAATCCGCAGGCCACCATTGATATCGCTCCGACTTTCCGTGACGACCTAGAAGTCATTGGTAAGCATTATCCTAAAACTGATGCCGCGAAAATGGTGCAGGCGAAACCCTGCTATGTTGAAGACCGCGTAACGGCTGACGCCTGCGTCATTAAAATGTTACGTAGCCCACACGCTCACGCACTGATTACTCATCTGGATGTCAGCAAAGCTGAAGCCTTACCGGGCGTCGTTCACGTTATTACTCACCTGAATTGCCCGGATATCTACTATACCCCGGGTGGTCAGAGCGCACCGGAACCGTCACCGCTTGACCGCCGTATGTTCGGCAAGAAAATGCGTCACGTCGGCGATCGTGTTGCTGCGGTCGTCGCAGAAAGTGAAGAAATTGCGCTCGAAGCACTGAAGCTCATCGACGTTGAATATGAAGTGCTTAAGCCGGTAATGTCGATCGACGAAGCAATGGCGGAAGATGCGCCTGTCGTGCACGATGAACCGGTGGTGTATGTTGCTGGTGCGCCAGATACTCTGGAAGACGATAACAGCCATGCAGCCCAGCGCGGCGAGCATATGATCATCAACTTCCCGATCGGTTCTCGCCCTCGCAAAAATATCGCCGCCAGTATTCATGGTCATATTGGCGATATGGACAAAGGCTTTGCCGATGCCGATGTGATCATTGAGCGAACCTATAACTCAACGCAAGCGCAGCAGTGCCCGACTGAAACACATATCTGCTTTACTCGTATGGACGGCGATCGTCTGGTTATCCACGCCTCCACCCAGGTACCATGGCACTTACGCCGCCAGGTCGCGCGCCTCGTGGGCATGAAACAGCATAAAGTTCATGTCATTAAAGAGCGAGTTGGCGGCGGTTTTGGTTCCAAACAGGACATCCTGCTGGAAGAAGTGTGCGCCTGGGCAACCTGCGTGACCGGGCGTCCGGTACTGTTCCGCTACACCCGTGAAGAAGAGTTTATTGCTAACACCTCTCGTCACGTCGCGAAAGTCACCGTCAAACTGGGAGCGAAAAAAGATGGTCGCCTGACGGCAGTGAAGATGGATTTCCGCGCCAACACTGGCCCTTACGGCAACCACTCACTCACCGTACCGTGTAACGGACCGGCGCTGTCGCTGCCGTTATATCCGTGCGATAACGTCGATTTCCAGGTCACCACCTACTACAGCAACATTTGCCCAAATGGTGCTTATCAGGGTTATGGCGCACCGAAAGGTAACTTCGCTATCACCATGGCATTAGCGGAACTGGCTGAACAGTTACAGATCGACCAACTGGAAATTATCGAACGTAACCGGGTACACGAAGGGCAAGAGCTGAAAATTCTCGGTGCAATCGGTGAAGGTAAAGCGCCGACCTCCGTTCCTTCCGCCGCCAGCTGTGCACTGGAAGAGATCCTGCGTCAGGGTCGCGAGATGATCCAATGGTCGTCACCGAAACCGCAAAATGGTGACTGGCACATCGGTCGCGGCGTCGCCATTATCATGCAGAAATCGGGTATCCCGGATATCGATCAGGCTAACTGCATGATCAAACTGGAATCGGACGGCACCTTTATCGTTCATTCTGGCGGTGCGGATATTGGTACTGGTCTGGATACTGTAGTGACGAAACTGGCAGCAGAAGTGCTGCACTGCCCACCGCAGGACGTGCATGTTATCTCCGGTGATACCGATCATGCGTTGTTTGATAAAGGCGCATATGCCTCGTCCGGTACTTGCTTCTCGGGTAACGCGGCGCGTTTGGCAGCGGAAAATCTACGGGAGAAAATTCTGTTCCACGGCGCGCAAATGTTGGGTGAGCCAGTGGCAGATGTTCAACTGGCAACGCCGGGCGTCGTGCGCGGCAAGAAAGGCGAAGTTAGTTTCGGGGATATTGCCCATAAAGGCGAAACCGGCACCGGCTTTGGTTCACTGGTGGGAACTGGCAGTTATATCACGCCTGATTTCGCCTTCCCGTATGGCGCAAACTTCGCTGAAGTTGCCGTCAACACGCGTACGGGTGAAATCCGCCTGGATAAATTCTACGCCTTGCTGGACTGCGGTACACCGGTCAATCCAGAGTTAGCGTTGGGACAAATCTACGGTGCCACCCTGCGTGCTATCGGCCACAGTATGAGCGAAGAGATCATTTATGACGCCGAAGGTCACCCGTTAACGCGTGATTTACGCAGTTACGGCGCACCGAAAATTGGTGACATTCCGCGTGATTTCCGCGCTGTGCTGGTGCCGAGCGACGATAAAGTCGGCCCGTTCGGGGCGAAATCGATCTCGGAAATCGGTGTAAATGGCGCAGCTCCGGCGATTGCTACCGCAATTCACGATGCATGCGGCATCTGGTTACGCGAATGGCATTTCACACCGGAGAAAATACTCACTGCGCTGGAAAAAATATAAATAATAAATGGCCGCTTCGGCGGCCTGTTTCTCTGTTTGAACGATGACTAAATAGTGACTGCGAAAATGAGATAAGCCGTTCTCAAGGCGTCCTGCGCCCCAAATTCGTGGGAATTTATTTTACTAATTCAGATGATCAAATTTACTTTAAAAGGAGTGAAGGGATGTCTGATATAAACCATGCAGGTTCTGACCTTATATTTGAACTGGAGGATCGCCCTCCCTTTCATCAGGCTCTCGTTGGTGCCATTACCCATCTGTTGGCAATTTTCGTTCCGATGGTAACCCCCGCGTTAATCGTGGGTGCGGCCTTACAGCTTTCCGCTGAAACAACTGCCTATCTTGTTTCTATGGCGATGATCGCCTCTGGTATTGGTACCTGGTTACAAGTAAACCGCTACGGCATCGTCGGTTCTGGCCTACTCTCAATTCAGTCAGTCAATTTTTCATTTGTTACGGTCATGATTGCGCTGGGCAGCAACATGAAAAGCGACGGTTTTCACGAAGAGTTAATCATGTCGTCGCTTCTCGGCGTCTCCTTCGTTGGCGCATTTCTGGTTGTCGGATCTTCATTTATCTTGCCCTATTTACGTCGGGTTATTACGCCTACCGTCAGCGGTATTGTGGTACTGATGATCGGCTTAAGCCTGATTAAAGTCGGCATTATCGATTTTGGTGGAGGATTTGCAGCCAAAAGCAGCGGTACGTTCGGCAATTACGAACATCTCGGCGTTGGTTTATTGGTTTTAATTGTGGTGATCGGCTTTAACTGCTGTCGCAGTCCGTTGCTACGCATGGGAGGGATCGCCATTGGGCTATGTGTCGGCTATATCGCATCGTTATGCCTGGGCATGGTGGATTTCAGCAGTATGCGCAATTTGCCGTTAATCACCATCCCGCATCCGTTCAAATACGGCTTTAGTTTTAGCTTCCATCAGTTCCTGGTGGTTGGCACGATTTATCTGCTTAGCGTGCTGGAAGCAGTCGGCGATATCACCGCCACGGCAATGGTTTCCCGCCGCCCCATTCAGGGGGAAGAGTATCAGTCCCGGCTGAAAGGCGGCGTGCTGGCAGATGGTCTGGTTTCTGTTATCGCCTCCGCTGTCGGTTCATTACCATTAACCACGTTTGCGCAAAATAATGGGGTTATTCAGATGACTGGCGTCGCTTCACGTTATGTCGGGCGAACCATCGCGGTAATGCTGGTTATCCTCGGCTTATTTCCGATGATTGGCGGCTTCTTCACGACCATTCCCTCGGCAGTTCTGGGAGGCGCAATGACGTTGATGTTTTCCATGATTGCCATCGCAGGGATTCGCATCATCATCACCAACGGTTTAAAGCGCCGTGAAACACTTATTGTCGCCACTTCTTTAGGTTTAGGGCTTGGCGTCTCCTACGATCCCGAAATTTTTAAAATATTGCCAGCCTCTATTTATGTATTAGTTGAAAACCCTATTTGTGCTGGCGGGTTAACTGCGATTTTATTAAATATTATCCTCCCTGGTGGCTACCGACAGGAAAACGTTCTGCCTGGTATTACCTCAGCGGAAGAGATGGATTAACAGTAAAGGAGTCAATGATGTCAGGAGAACACACGTTAAAAGCGGTACGAGGCAGTTTTATTGATGTCACCCGTACGATCGATAACCCGGAAGAGATTGCCTCTGCGCTGCGGTTTATTGAGGATGGTTTATTACTCATTAAACAGGGAAAAGTGGAATGGTTTGGCGAATGGGAAAACGGAAAGCATCAAATTCCTGACACCATTCGCGTGCGCGACTATCGCGGCAAACTGATAGTACCGGGCTTTGTCGATACACATATCCATTATCCGCAAAGTGAAATGGTGGGGGCCTATGGTGAGCAATTGCTGGAGTGGTTGAATAAACACACCTTCCCTACTGAACGTCGTTATGAGGATTTAGAGTACGCCCGCGAAATGTCGGCGTTCTTCATCAAGCAGCTTTTACGTAACGGAACCACCACGGCGCTGGTGTTTGGCACTGTTCATCCGCAATCTGTTGATGCGCTGTTTGAAGCCGCCAGTCATATCAATATGCGTATGATTGCCGGTAAGGTGATGATGGACCGCAACGCACCGGATTATCTGCTCGACACTGCCGAAAGCAGCTATCACCAAAGCAAAGAACTGATCGAACGCTGGCACAAAAATGGTCGTCTGCTATATGCGATTACGCCACGCTTCGCCCCGACCTCATCTCCTGAACAGATGGCGATGGCGCAACGCCTGAAAGAAGAATATCCGGATACGTGGGTACATACCCATCTCTGTGAAAACAAAGATGAAATTGCCTGGGTGAAATCGCTTTATCCTGACCATGATGGTTATCTGGATGTTTACCATCAGTACGGCCTGACCGGTAAAAACTGTGTCTTTGCTCACTGCGTCCATCTCGAAGAAAAAGAGTGGGATCGTCTCAGCGAAACCAAATCCAGCATTGCTTTCTGTCCGACCTCCAACCTTTACCTCGGCAGCGGCTTATTCAACTTGAAAAAAGCATGGCAGAAGAAAGTTAAAGTGGGCATGGGAACGGATATCGGTGCCGGAACCACTTTCAACATGCTGCAAACGCTGAACGAAGCCTACAAAGTATTGCAATTACAAGGCTATCGCCTCTCGGCATATGAAGCGTTTTACCTGGCCACGCTCGGCGGAGCGAAATCTCTGGGCCTTGACGATTTGATTGGCAACTTTTTACCTGGCAAAGAGGCTGATTTCGTGGTGATGGAACCCACCGCCACTCCGCTACAGCAGCTGCGCTATGACAACTCTGTTTCTTTAGTCGACAAATTGTTCGTGATGATGACGTTGGGCGATGACCGTTCGATCTACCGCACCTACGTTGATGGTCGTCTGGTGTACGAACGCAACTAATAATAAAACTTTAACATCCTCGTGAGGACATCATTATGTCTGGAGACATCCTACAAACACCGGACGCACCAAAGCCACAGGGCGCGCTGGATAATTATTTTAAAATTACCGCTCGTGGCAGTACCGTTCGTCAGGAAGTACTGGCTGGCTTAACGACCTTTCTGGCCATGGTTTATTCCGTTATCGTCGTTCCGGGAATGCTGGGCAAAGCAGGTTTTCCTCCCGCAGCTGTGTTTGTTGCCACCTGTCTGGTCGCGGGCTTCGGCTCGTTGCTGATGGGATTATGGGCTAATTTGCCAATGGCGATTGGTTGCGCGATTTCCTTGACGGCGTTTACCGCATTCAGTCTGGTACTCGGGCAACAAATTAGCGTTCCTGTCGCACTGGGCGCGGTATTTCTGATGGGCGTCATCTTCACCGCCATTTCCGTAACCGGTGTGCGTACCTGGATCTTACGTAATTTGCCGATGGGTATCGCTCACGGTACAGGTATCGGTATCGGGCTGTTTCTGCTGCTGATTGCTGCTAACGGTGTGGGTATGGTTATCAAAAACCCGATTGAAGGCTTGCCAGTGGCGCTCGGTGCGTTTACCTCCTTCCCGGTGATGATGAGCTTGCTGGGGCTGGCGGTCATCTTCGGCCTGGAGAAGTGTCGCGTACCCGGCGGGATCTTGTTGGTGATTATTGCAATTTCGATCATCGGCTTAATCTTTGACCCAGCGGTGAAATACCACGGTCTGGTGGCGATGCCAAGCCTGACTGGCGAAGATGGTAAGTCTCTGATTTTCAGCCTCGATATTATGGGTGCACTCCAGCCAACTGTACTTCCGAGTGTACTGGCATTGGTGATGACCGCAGTGTTCGACGCTACTGGCACCATCCGTGCCGTCGCCGGTCAGGCGAATTTGTTGGATAAAGACAACCAGATCATCAACGGCGGCAAAGCCCTGACCAGTGACTCAGTAAGTTCAATATTCTCCGGCCTGGTGGGCGCAGCGCCCGCAGCGGTTTATATCGAATCAGCGGCAGGAACCGCCGCCGGGGGTAAAACAGGTTTAACCGCAACCGTAGTGGGGGCGTTATTCCTGTTAATTCTGTTTTTATCACCGCTGTCATTTTTGATCCCTGGTTACGCCACTGCACCCGCTCTGATGTACGTAGGTTTGCTGATGTTAAGTAACGTCTCGAAGCTGGATTTCAATGATTTTATTGACGCTATGGCTGGCCTGGTGTGTGCCGTGTTCATCGTTCTGACTTGTAATATCGTTACCGGTATTATGCTGGGCTTTGTGACACTGGTCGTAGGCCGCGTCTTTGCACGCGAATGGCAAAAGCTGAATATTGGTACGGTGATCATTACTGCCGCACTGGTCGCATTTTACGCGGGTGGTTGGGCAATCTAATAGATTCTCCGCGCCTTTCAGCGCGGAGATTTCTTTCAGAGAGGATTCTCACCGCTGGCAACAATACGCTGCTGGCGGACTCGCCTGAGTTCTCTTTCAGTAAGCAACTGCAGCGCCTGTGTTGGGCAAGATTCAACGCAGGCTGGCCCCTCTTCCCGCTGTTCACAGAGATCGCATTTCACAATTTGTTGTCGGGTATCCCCCGGCAACGACTGAATGGTGATCATTCCAAACGGGCACGCACTGACGCAACTCTGACAGCCAATACAACGGGCAGAATTGGTCTGCACCACCTGCTCGCCCATCGTCAGCGCCCCCACGGGGCAAGCGCCAACACAAGGGGCGTTTTCACACTGATGGCACATCACCGGCGCACTGATGCTGTCCAGTCGCTGTACCTTCAGCCGGGGTAAAAAGACATCGGCATTCAACTCCTGTTCTGAAGGGTGAGCGACCACACAGGCTACTTCACAAGTACGGCAGCCAATACAGTCAGCCGGATTAACGATAATTAACGATTTCATCACGATGCCTTCGTATCAAACAGAGTTAACATATCGCGCGCCGCCTGCCTTCCTGCGGCCATTGCAGTGACAACCAGATCCGCGCCATGAACTGCATCACCACCAGCAAAGACTTTTTTCAGATGCGTCTGGGTAGGTAAATACCCGACGTCACCGGTTTGAATCAGGCCCCATTTATCGAGTTTAATTCCGCTGCCCTGCAACCACGGCATGGCATGCGCCTGGAAACCAAAGGCCATAATCAGAACATCGGCGGGCAATTCAAACTCTGAACCCGCTACCGGACGAGGACGACGGCGACCATCCGGCCCCGGCTCACCCATGGCGGTACGAATCAGGCCCACCGCAGTTAAACGCCCATCTTCGTCACAAGCGATATATTGCGGTTGAACATTGAACTGAAACTCGACACCTTCCTCGCGCGCATTAACCACCTCTTTGCGCGAGCCCGGCATACTGACTTCATCACGACGATACGCGCAGGTCACGCTGGCGGCATTGAGGCGGATGGAAGTCCGCAAACAATCCATTGTCGTATCGCCACCGCCCAATACCACGACTCGCTTACCTTCCACGTCCGTCAGCGGATACTCTTCAGACTCCGGCAATCCCATGAGCTGGCGGGTATGGGCAGTCAGGAACGGTAGAGCCTGAATGACACCGGGCGCATCTTCATGCGGCAGATCTGCTCGCATCATCCCGTAAGTCCCCACGCCGATGAAAACTGCATCATATTCAGAAGTTAAATCGCTAAAGGTAATATCGCGGCCAATTTCACAGTTAAGATGAAAGTCGATTCCCATTGCGGTGAATATCTCTCGCCGCTGGCTTAATACCGTTTTATCGAGTTTGAAAGGAGGAATGCCAAAAGTCAGCATACCGCCAATTTCTGGATGGCGATCAAAGACATCGACCTGAACTCCTGCGCGCGCCAGAATATCAGCACACCCTAACCCTGCAGGCCCAGCGCCAATCACCGCCACTTTTTCGCTACGGGGAACAACTTTGCTGACATCGGGACGCCAGCCCATCGCCAGCGCGGTATCGGTGATGTAGCGTTCCAGATTACCGATAGAGACTGCGCCCGAGTGATCTTTCAAAGTACATGCGCCTTCACAAAGACGGTCCTGTGGACATACCCTGCCGCAAATTTCTGGTAAGGAACTGGTCTGGTGGCAAAGTTCTGCCGCTTCAATAATCTTTCCTTCCTGTACCAGACGGATGTAATCCGGAATAGCGTTATGCAGCGGGCAATGCCAGTTGCAGTTAGCTTTTTCGGCACAATAAACACAGCGGTCACTCTCATAAGTCGCTTGTTGTGGATCCAGCCCGCAATATATTTCGCCAAAGTGGGTTTTCCGTTCACTCGCTGAAATTTTATCTGCGCCTTTACGCGAGTTAACGGGGAGCAACGCTGCACTGCGAGATGGCTGAGCGTCTGATGACGCTTTTCCTGCTGCCGTTTTGCGCTGGCGGGCCACCTTTATCTGCTGCAACCCTTTATCGTCCATCAGTCGTAACGCCTGTGTTGGGCAAACTTCAATACAGGCTTGCGTGCCGGAACTGCGCTGGTTACAAAGGTCGCATTTCTGCGCAATCGTATCGACCATCTCAACGACGCCAAAGGGGCAAGCGATTGCGCATCTTTTACAACCAATACATTTTTGCTCGTCCAGTTGTACGCTATCGGACTGGAAAGTCAGAGCATTAACCGGACAAGCCGTAACGCAAGGGGCATTGTTGCAGTGATGGCAGGCCACCGGATTCGCAGCCTGGCCTTTCCCTACAACGTGGATACGCGGTCGAAAGTCACTGTGACTCAGCGGCCAGTTTTCTTGATTGTGTGCCACCGCACAGGCAATTTCACAAGCATGACAGCCTATACATTCCGCAGCTTCAGCAGCAATAAACTTATTCATTTGCATCCCTTTCATTTAATGAGTTATGTCTTCTCAAATTTCGCGATGCAATAAACGGGCATATATTAGGTAGCATGACCGTTTTAATTATAATTTTGCGACTGAGTTCAAATTATTGCCCCTCAATCTATGCCGCTTTCATTATTTCAACATTGCCGATCAAAAGAGCGCTATCCAGATAAAAACGATTAAATGCGAGAGTGCGACATGCCAGAATGATTAATGAAATATCAATATGAGAAAATTACAGATAATTCCATTGTCAGGTTCTCTTCTCATTTTCGTGGTTTAACCACGATTATGTGATTGCCTCCGCAATTCCTGTCTCTAACTCCCCTTCCTCGCAAAAACTGGCACTCCACGAGCATGTGTTTAGACAGTTTCATTAACGTAAACGGTTGCTTTTTACTCTGGCGGGCGAAAGGAGAAACACTGATGAGCGCCATAGATTCCCAACTTCCCTCATCTTCTGGGCAAGACCGCCCAACTGATGAGGTTGACCGCATATTATCACCAGGAAAGCTGATCATACTCGGTCTGCAACACGTCCTTGTCATGTACGCAGGTGCAGTCGCTGTTCCTCTTATGATTGGTGACCGACTGGGCCTCTCAAAAGAAGCTATTGCGATGCTCATTAGCTCGGATCTCTTTTGCTGCGGGATCGTCACATTATTGCAATGTATCGGTATCGGCCGCTTTATGGGGATCCGCCTGCCGGTGATTATGTCGGTGACCTTTGCTGCTGTAACACCAATGATAGCCATTGGGATGAACCCGGATATCGGCCTGCTGGGGATATTTGGTGCCACTATCGCCGCGGGTTTTATCACCACATTATTAGCGCCACTTATCGGTCGCTTGATGCCTTTATTCCCGCCACTGGTTACCGGTGTGGTTATTACTTCTATCGGGCTTAGCATCATTCAGGTGGGTATTGACTGGGCCGCCGGAGGTAAAGGGAATCCGCAATATGGTAATCCCGTTTATTTAGGTATCTCCTTTGCCGTCTTAATTTTTATCTTGCTCATTACTCGCTATGCGAAAGGATTTATGTCCAACGTCGCCGTATTACTGGGGATTGTATTTGGCTTTTTACTTTCGTGGATGATGAATGAAGTCAATTTATCCGGGCTACATGATGCTTCATGGTTTGCGATTGTTACGCCGATGTCGTTTGGTATGCCGATTTTCGATCCCGTTTCCATTCTGACCATGACTGCCGTGTTAATCATCGTGTTTATCGAGTCGATGGGGATGTTCCTGGCACTGGGTGAAATAGTCGGTCGTAAACTCTCTTCGCACGATATTATTCGCGGGCTGCGTGTCGATGGCGTAGGGACAATGATAGGCGGCACGTTTAACAGCTTCCCCCACACGTCATTTTCTCAAAACGTTGGCCTGGTTAGCGTGACGCGCGTTCATAGCCGCTGGGTGTGTATTTCTTCGGGAATTATATTAATCCTGTTTGGCATGGTGCCAAAAATGGCGGTGCTGGTAGCCTCCATTCCGCAATTTGTGCTGGGCGGCGCTGGTCTAGTGATGTTCGGCATGGTACTGGCGACAGGGATTCGAATTCTGTCGCGCTGTAACTACACCACCAACCGTTACAACCTCTATATTGTGGCGATCAGTCTCGGCGTTGGCATGACTCCGACGCTCTCTCACGATTTCTTTTCTAAGTTACCGGCCGTACTGCAACCGCTGCTACATAGCGGCATTATGCTCGCAACCCTTAGCGCCGTTGTGCTGAACGTCTTCTTTAATGGCTATCAGCATCATGCTGACCTGGTGAAGGAATCCGTCTCTGATAAAGATTTAAAAGTCAGGACAGTACGTATGTGGCTTCTGATGCGCAAGCTGAAGAAAAATGAGCATGGAGAATAATATGAATTTTTTAATGCGCGCTATATTCAGTCTGTTGTTGCTTTTTACTCTCTCTATTCCTGTCATTTCTGACTGTGTTGCAATGGCCATTGAAAGTCGCTTCAAATATATGATGCTACTTTTTTAAATGGTTTTTACCTGTCGGCATCCGCTCAAAACGGGCGGTTGTCGATAAACGCTCACTTGGTTAATCATTTCACTCTTCAATTATCTATAATGATGAGTGATCAGAATTACATGTGAGAAATTATGCAAACGGAACACGTCATTTTATTGAATGCACAGGGAGTTCCCACGGGTACGCTGGAAAAGTATGCCGCACACACGGCAGACACCCGCTTACATCTCGCGTTCTCCAGTTGGCTGTTTAATGCCAAAGGACAATTATTAGTTACCCGCCGCGCACTGAGCAAAAAAGCATGGCCTGGCGTGTGGACTAACTCGGTTTGTGGGCACCCACAACTGGGAGAAAGCAACGAAGACGCAGTGATCCGCCGTTGCCGTTATGAGCTTGGCGTGGAAATTACGCCTCCTGAATCTATCTATCCTGACTTTCGCTACCGCGCCACCGATCCGAGTGGCATTGTGGAAAATGAAGTGTGTCCGGTATTTGCCGCACGCACCACTAGTGCGTTACAGATCAATGATGATGAAGTGATGGATTATCAATGGTGTGATTTAGCAGATGTATTACACGGTATTGATGCCACGCCGTGGGCGTTCAGTCCGTGGATGGTGATGCAGGCGACAAATCGCGAAGCCAGAAAACGATTATCTGCATTTACCCAGCTTAAATAAAAAAACCCCGACATTTGCCGGGGTTGTGAGCATAACGTAATGCTTATTTTACCGGACGCATCGCCGGGAACAGAATAACGTCGCGGATGGTATGGCTGTTGGTGAACAGCATTACCATACGGTCGATACCAATTCCCAGACCTGCTGTCGGCGGTAAGCCATGTTCCAGTGCGGTGACGTAATCTTCATCGTAGAACATCGCTTCGTCGTCACCTGCGTCTTTCGCGGCAACCTGATCCAGGAAGCGTTGCGCCTGATCTTCCGCGTCATTCAGCTCGCTAAAGCCGTTACCGATTTCACGACCACCAATGAAGAACTCAAAGCGGTCTGTGATTTCCGGGTTAACGTCGTTACGACGCGCCAGCGGAGAAACTTCTGCCGGATATTCAGTAATGAAGGTCGGCTGAATCAGATGTGCTTCTGCCACTTCTTCGAAGATCTCGGTAACGATACGGCCCAGACCCCAGCTCTTCTCAACGTGGATGCCGATAGATTCAGCAATTGCTTTCGCAGAGTCGAAGTTGTCCAGATCCGCCATGTCGGTTTCCGGGCGATATTTCTTGATCGCTTCACGCATGGTCAGTTTTTCGAACGGTTTACCGAAGTCCAGCGTCACGTCGCCGTAGGTCACTTCCGTCTTACCGAGAATATCCTGTGCCAGAGTACGGAACAGCGATTCGGTCAGCTCGATCAGATCTTTGTAATCTGCGTAAGCCATGTAGAGTTCCATCATGGTGAACTCTGGGTTATGACGTACGGAAATACCTTCGTTACGGAAGTTACGGTTGATTTCGAATACACGCTCGAAGCCACCAACCACCAGACGCTTGAGGTACAGTTCCGGCGCGATACGCAGGTACATGTCGAGATCCAGCGCGTTATGGTGGGTGATAAACGGACGCGCAGCGGCACCGCCAGGGATCACCTGCATCATCGGCGTTTCAACTTCCATAAAGCCGCGGTTCACCATGAACTGGCGAATACCAGAGAGGATCTGCGAGCGCACTTTAAAGGTGTTGCGGGATTCATCGTTGGAGATGAGATCGAGATAACGCTGACGATAGCGCGCTTCCTGATCCTGCAAGCCGTGGAATTTATCCGGCAGCGGACGCAGTGCTTTGGTCAGCAGACGCAACTCGGTGCAGTGGATAGACAGTTCGCCGGTTTTGGTTTTGAACAGCTTACCTTTCGCGCCGAGGATGTCGCCGAGGTCCCATTTTTTGAACTGCTCGTTATAAACGCCTTCCGGGAGATCGTCACGGGCAACGTACAGCTGAATGCGACCGCCAACGTCCTGCAGGGTAACGAAAGACGCTTTACCCATAATACGACGGGTCATCATGCGGCCAGCAACGGCGACTTCGATGTTCAGCGCTTCCAGTTCTTCGTTCTCTTTGCCGTCGAATTCTGCGTGCAATTGGTCAGAGGTATGATCGCGACGGAAATCGTTCGGGAAGGCAATCCCCTGCTCGCGCAGGTTCGCCAGCTTCTCACGACGCGTTTTCAGTTCATTGTTAAGATCGACTACCGCGTCAGCGCCCTGTGCGTGTTGTTCAGACATGTTGGTTCCTCATAACCCTGCTTTCAAACTTGCTTCGATAAATTGATCCAGGCTGCCGTCCAGCACGGCCTGCGTGTTGCGGGTTTCTACCCCGGTGCGCAGATCTTTAATGCGGGAGTCATCAAGGACATAAGAACGAATCTGGCTGCCCCAGCCGATGTCGGATTTGTTATCTTCCATCGCCTGTTTCTCGGCATTTTTCTTCTGCATCTCCAGTTCATAAAGCTTCGCTTTCATCTGCTTCATGGCCTGATCTTTGTTCTTGTGCTGGGAACGGTCGTTCTGGCACTGGGTCACGATCCCGGTCGGGATGTGGGTAATACGCACCGCAGATTCGGTACGGTTAACGTGCTGACCGCCCGCGCCGGACGCGCGATAAACGTCAATGCGCAGATCCGCCGGGTTGATTTCGATATCAATATCATCATCAACTTCCGGATAAACAAACGCGGAGCTGAACGACGTGTGGCGACGACCGCCGGAGTCAAACGGGCTTTTACGCACCAGGCGGTGAACGCCGGTTTCTGTACGCAGCCAGCCGTAAGCGTAATCGCCGGAGATTTTGATCGTCACGGATTTAATACCCGCCACTTCACCTTCCGACTCTTCGATGATTTCAGTTTTGAAACCACGCGATTCTGCCCAGCGCAGATACATACGCTCAAGCATGCTCGCCCAGTCCTGTGCTTCCGTACCGCCAGACCCCGCCTGAATATCGAGGTAGCAGTCGGCGCTGTCATATTCGCCAGAGAACATACGGCGGAACTCAAGCTGCGCCAGTTTTTCTTCCAGGGCGTCGAGTTCAGCAACGGCTTCGTTAAAGGTTTCTTCGTCGTCAGCTTCTACAGCCAGTTCCAGCAGACCAGAAACATCTTCCAGCCCCTGTTTCATTTGGTCGAGGGTGTCGACAACGGCTTCGAGGGAGGAACGCTCTTTACCCAGCGCCTGTGCGCGTTCGGGTTCGTTCCAGACATCCGGCTGTTCCAGCTCGGCGTTTACTTCTTCCAGACGCTCTTTCTTGGCGTCGTAGTCAAAGATACCCCCTAAGAACGTCGGAGCGTTCCGTGAGGTCCTGAATGCGATTATTTACCGGATTAATTTCAAACATGGTCTGATTTCTTTTATTGAGCTAGTCAAAATGCGGTGATAAGAGCGGGATTGTACCCAATCCACGCTCTTTTTTATAGAGAAGATGACGCTAAATTGGCCAGATATTGTCGATGATAATTTGCAGGCTGCGGTTGCCGCGAAACTCGTTGATATCGAGCTTATAAGCCAGTTGCACTTCGCGCACGCCGTTATCCGGCCAGAGGGCGGTATCGACATTAAAAGCAATACCATCCAGCAGTGGACCGCCGCCGACCGGTTCGACCATCACCTTCAAATGACATTCGCCCACCAGCCGCTGTTGCAGCAGACGGAAATGACCGTCAAACAGCGGCTCCGGGAACATCTGCCCCCACGGGCCAGCATCGCGCAGCAGCTGCGCCACTTCCATGGTCATTTCGGCCGGGCTTAACGGACCGTCTGATACCACTTCGCCTTGCAATAGCGAAGGGTCCAGCCACTCAGTAACCAGTTCGCCAAACCGTTGTTGAAAGAGTTTGAATTTATCCTCTTCCAGCGACAAACCCGCCGCCATCGCATGACCGCCAAACTTCAGCATCATGCCAGGGTAGAGTGTGTCTAATCGCTCCAGCGCATCACGCATATGCAGCCCCTGAATGGAGCGACCGGAACCTTTCAGCGTACCGTCACCTGCTGGCGCAAACGCGATAACCGGACGGTGAAAACGCTCTTTGATGCGCGAAGCCAGAATACCGACAACGCCCTGATGCCATTCGGGGTGATACATTGCCAGCCCGCCGGGTAGCGTGTCACGGCTGCGCTCCAGTTTCTCGCACAGGGTCAGGGCTTCAATTTGCATTCCTTGTTCGATCTCTTTTCGCGTCTGGTTTAGCGCATCGAGTTCATTTGCCAGCACGCGCGCTTCGCCGATGTTGTCGCACAACAACAGCGCCACACCGACGGACATATCGTCCAGTCGTCCGGCAGCATTGAGACGTGGCCCCAGCGCAAAACCTAAATCGCTGGCGGCGAGTTTTTGTGCATCACGGTTTGCCACTTCAAGCAGCGCTTTAATCCCCGGACGGCACTTTCCGGCTCGGATGCGACTCATCCCCTGCCAGGTCAGAATGCGATTATTAGCGTCCAGCGGCACGACGTCCGCCACTGTCCCCAGCGCGACCAGATCCAGCAGTTCTGCCAGGTTAGGAATTGCGATGTTACGCTCATCAAACCAGCCCTGATCGCGCAAAAAGGTGCGCAGCGCCAGCATCAGATAAAACGCCACACCCACGCCTGCCAGTGATTTCGACGGGAAATTACAGTCGCGCAAGTTAGGGTTAATGATCGCTTCCGCTGCGGGTAATGTGTCGCCTGGCAAATGGTGATCGGTAACAATAACCGGGATGCCCAACGAGCGAGCGTGCTCAACCCCCGCATGGGAGGAAATACCGTTATCCACCGTGACAATTAACTGCGCGCCACGGGCATGGGCCTGATCGACCACTTCCGGGCTTAAGCCGTAACCGTCTTCGAAACGGTTTGGTACCAGGTAGTCGATATTGCTGCAACCAAGCGAGCGCATCGCCA
>OGQR01000164.1_pt1 | contig 67497 bp, 52 predicted proteins | sample 1553271 | NCBI WGS metagenome assembly OGQR01 (sample SAMEA2579970, study PRJEB22360) | human gut metagenome | biome: human gut; feature: human-associated habitat; material: faeces | place: Denmark | collected 2008/2010 | reverse complement strand
TTGGAGCAACAGCTATTTTACTACAATTGCAAACGAAAACAGTTTGCAGCTGATACAAGAGTACATTAACAACCAATAAGTTACAAAAAGGCATTCACCCACGCCCATGCAGTGCATAACTCCTATGGACGTGGTACTCTGCCTACTTTGATAGGAAAGGACTATTTTATGCAGAAAGAATATAAATCAATAAATAAATCTGTCCGGAAAAAGGATGCGATGCAGCTGCTTACCGGAAAGCCTGTTTATACAGATGATGTAACACCAAGCGATGCACTTGTGGTTAAGATTCTTCGCTCTCCTCATGCAAATGCCATTGTGCAGGAGATTAATACAAAGGCAGCAAAGTTAGTTCCAGGCGTTGTCGATATCTATACTTGGGAAGATGTGCCGAAGAATCGTTTTGCGATTGCAGGTCAGACCTTTCCTGAGCCATCGCCATATGACCGTTTAATTCTGGATCGTCATGTGCGCTTTTCAGGAGATGCGGTGGCGCTTATCGCAGCTGAAAATGAGAAGGCAGCCATTAAGGCAATGAAGTTAATCAAGGTAAAATATGAGGTGCTTGAACCTGTTCTTGATTTCCATACAGCAAAGGACAATTCTGTGCTTGTTCACCCAGAAGAGGACTGGTTTCCGCCGTGTCCTGTCGGAGGTGATAACAAGAGAAATCTTGTCGCAAGCGGATGTGACTTTGATGGTGATGTAGAAGGCATTATGGCAGACTGTGATATCACCATTGATCATACTTATCATATGAAGGCATATAATCAGGCAATGATGGAGCCATTTATCTGCTATACAAGTCTTGACCGTTATGGCAGACTTCACGTTGTATCCTCAACACAGATAGTATTCCATACACGACGTATTCTTTCCAATGCGCTCGGCATTCCAAAGAGTCGTATTCGCGTGGAGAAGCCTCGTATTGGCGGAGGTTTTGGTGCAAAGCAGACAGCAGTTTGTGATGTATATCCAGCTTTTGTCACTATGAAGACAGGCCGTCCGGCAAAGATCAATTATACAAGAACAGAAGCACAGATCGCTGGTTCTCCGCGCCATGAGATGGAAGTGCGCGTGCGCCTTGGTGCAAACAAGGATGGAAAGATTCGTGTGTTAGATCTTTACACCTTATCAAACTCAGGAGCCTATGGTGAGCATGGTCCGACAACAGTTGGTCTGTCCGGTCACAAATCAATTCCTCTTTATACAGGATCACTTGAAGCATTTCGTTTTTCGTATGATGTTGTGTACACAAATCATCAGGCAGCAGGTGCATATCGTGGTTATGGAGCAACGCAGGGAATCTTTGCACTGGAATCTGCTGTTAATGAGTTAGCTGATAAGCTTGGCATGGATCCAACTGTTCTTCGTGATAGAAATATGGTAAGAGAAGGCATGGTTATGCCGGCTTACTACGGAGAGACAGCAAATGCATGTGCGCTTGACCGCTGTATGGAGCACTGCAAGAAGATGTTTAACTGGGATGAAAAGTATCCTGTTCGCGACATGGGCAATGGCAAAGTGCGTGCAGCAGGTGTTGGTATGGCAATGCAGGGAAGCTGTATTTCAAATTTAGACGTTGGCTCTGCAACATTAAAGTTGAATGAGGACGGCGGCTACAATTTGCTTATAGGAGCTGCTGATATGGGTACTGGATGTGATACTATTCTTGCACAGATGGCAGCAGAATGCATGGACTGCAGCGTAGATGATATTGCAGTATTTGGAGCAGATACAGATGCTTCACCGTATGATTCTGGCTCATATGCATCATCAACTACTTATATCACCGGAAAGGCAGTAGAAAAAGCATGTGCTGACTTAAAGAAAAAGATCTGCGAGATTGCAGCACAGATGATGAACTGCGAGAAGGAAGATGTTGCATTTGAGAGCAGCCGTGTGCGCTGTATTTCAACTGGACAGACAGTGTCATTGTCAGAGATTGCCTATAAGACACAGCTGGCAAGCAACAGCAATGCAGAGGCAACAGCGTCTCATTTTTCACCTGTATCACCGCCGCCGTATATGGTTGGAATGGCAGAGATAGAACTCGATAAGCTGACAGGTGAGGTTAAGGTGCTTGACTTTATGGCTGTTGTGGACTGTGGTATTCCGATCAACCCGGCACTGGCAAGAATCCAGGCAGAGGGCGGAATTGTGCAGGGTATCGGTCATACTTTGATGGAGAATGTCACCTACGACAAGTCTGGCCGTCCAATTGAGTCTACCTTTATGCAGTACAAGATTCCTACACGTCTTGATATGGGCAAGCTGAAGGTAGAATTTGAACACAGTTATGAACCGACGGGACCGTTTGGTGCGAAGTCAATAGGTGAGATTGTAATCAATACGCCTGCACCGGCCATTGCTCATGCGATTTACCGCGCAACAGGAGTATGGCACAGAGAATTGCCTATCACACCAGAACAAATTGCTATGTCGATTGTGGAATAAGGCAGTCAATGGGGACAGGCGGTGGCTCATTACCTGTCCACAATGGCTCTTGGAGAAATGTTACTATGAGAAATATAAGTTTGCTGATAAAACCGGTTTCAGGAATATGCAACATGACGTGTGATTATTGCTTTTATTGTGATGAAGCAAAAAAGAGAACACAGCATGTATATGGGATGATGAATGAAAAAACACTTGAAACTATTATAGAAAAAACAATAAGTGAGGCAGATGCTGTAGCGAGCTTTACCTGGCAAGGAGGAGAACCTACACTTCGGGGAATAGATTTCTTTGAAAAAGCAGCAGCACTTCAAAGGAAATATAAACAGCAATATCAGCGAAACAATCTTCATATAATGAATTCCTTCCAGACTAACGGATATGAGCTAGACAGACAGTGGGCAAAATTTTTTAAAAGAAATCAATTTCTGGTCGGTTTATCAATAGATGGCTTACCAGAAATTCATGATTCCTTTAGAAAAGGGAAAGATGGATCAGAAAGCTTTTTTAGAGTAAAGCAGGCGGCAGAGCTTCTTGACAAATATCAGGTTGATTATAATATACTCACTGTTGTAACATCACAGGTTGCAGAGCGTATTAAAGAAATATATCCGTTTTATAAAAAATGCGGATGGAATTATCAGCAATATATTGCCTGCCTGGAGCCGTTTGGTGAAAAACCGGGAACAAAGCCGTACTCTCTTTCGTCAAAACAGTACGGAAACTTTCTTTCAAATTTGTTTGAATTGTGGTATCATGATTTACAAAGCGCAAGTCAGCCATATATTAGACAGTTTGAAAATTATGTGGGATTGGCCGCAGGATATATGGCAGAATCTTGTGAGCAAAGGGGATGCTGCGGAGTACAATATGCAGTGGAAGCAGATGGAAGCGTCTATCCGTGTGATTTTTACGTGATGGATGAGTACCAGATTGGCAATTTTAATACAGATTCGTTTGACCAGATGGATCAAAAACGAAGTGAAATTCGATTTATCGAGCAGTCTTCTTTAGTTGATAAAGCGTGCATAAGCTGTCCTTATTTTTTATTATGCAGAGGTGGATGCCGGCGAAACAGGGGAAATGGGATACAGACAGAACCAACAAGGAACAATTTTTGTGAGGGATACAAAATTTTCTTTGGAAGGTGGTATGACACGCTGATGCAGTTGGGAAAACTGGTGCAAAGATAAATAATAAACATTATCCATGGGAATGGAAAGGAGAACATGAATGAAAAAGCAGATTGTAGTATTGATGACAGACACAACAAGAAAAGATATGGTTGGCTGTTATGGAAATGAAAAGATGAAGACGCCAAATCTTGACCGATTGGCACAGGAGGGCATCCGTTATGAGAATGCTTATACCTGTCAGCCTGTATGTGGTCCGGCAAGAGGTGCAATTTTTACTGGAGCATTTCCACACACCAATGGAGTTGTCACAAACAGTATCGGAATGGGAGATAACATAAAGACAATCGGACAGCGTTTGCACGATAACAAGATTGAATGCGGCTATATCGGAAAATGGCACCTTGATGGATCTGATTATTTTGGAAATGGTGTATGCCCAGATGGATGGAACCCAAAATATTGGTATGATATGAGAACTTATCTTAGTGAGTTGAGCGATGAAGACAAACTTCGCTCTAGAGATTCACAGACATCATACACAGAGGGCTTTTCAGAAGAATTTACATATGCGCATCGTTGCTCCGACAGGGCTATTGCATACTTGAATGAATTTAAGGATCAGGATTTCTTTTTGACTGTATCATATGATGAGCCGCATGGACCATCTCTTTGCCCGGCTCCATTTAATCATATGTATGATGGCTTCTGTTTTGAAAGTTCACCTAGCTTTCAGGACGATCTGTCAAAGAAACCAATGCTGCAGCAGCTTTGGGCAGGAAAGAATTTACATGCACCAGAATCAGAGATAAATAAGGCGTCAAAAGGGCTGTCATTGTTCTTAGGCTGTAATTCATTTGCAGATTATGAAATGGGAAGAGTATTGGATGTAATTTCAAAGCTTGTACCAGATGCAATGGTAATTTATACATCAGACCATGGTGATATGCTTGGTGCTCATCGTCTGACATCAAAAAATGCAGCAGCATACAAGGAAGTAGCTAATATTCCTTTAATTATTAAGGGCGGTGCAAAGGGTCAGGTAGTGCATGAGATGGCATCTCACATTGATATTGCACCAACAATTATGGATTATTTTGAACTGCCAGTTCCAAAAACAATGGAAGGAAAGAGTATGTTGGCACAGATTTATGATCCAAGTGTGAAGATAAATGATGCGGTGTTTACAGAGTTTACAAGATATGAAGTGGATCATGATGGTTTTGGCGGTCTGCAGATGATGCGTGCAATCATCACAAAACGCTACAAGTTAGTTATTCATTTGCTTGATACAGATGAATTTTATGATCTTGAAACAGATCAATATGAGGTCGAAAATAGAATCAATGATGAAGCCTATGAAGCTGTCCGCAACGAGCTGCATGATAAGCTTTTGGCGCATATGGATGATACAAGGGATCTGTACCGCGGCTATCAGTGGAAAATGAGACCATGGAGAAAAAATGTCACACCAGATTGGAATAATGGTGGATATACAAGACAGAGAGAAAACGAAGAATATGAGCCAAGACAGCTTGACTATGACACTGGACTTCCTATGGAAAAAGCAGTGAGAAATAAACATCTGTATTGATATATGAAAAAGGCGCTGCGCATATTGACGCAGCGCCTTTTTAAGTGTTTTTATTTTTCAGTGGAAAATGACGCATCTAGTTGTGCTAAAAATTCCTGCGGGATTTGTCGACAAAGTGGAAATACTTCTTCATTTGCCAAATAATTTGCTATAGTGCAAAGAAGCAGCGCACTGCGGCGAAGTGACCAGGTAGAGATTAGATCAATAGTGTCATACTCTGTATGCATGCCGTATCCATCACGGTTTAAGGTCATAGAAGGAACTCGTTTCCATGCAAATGTGTTAGAATCACTGCTCCAGACAGATGATCTTGTCGTCATTCCAATACCGCATTTTTCAGCGAGAGCTTCAAACTGGCGGCAGATTGAAGAATCGCCCGTAACACCTATTACAGTGCCGCCAAGTGATTGTCCGGCAAGGTCAATATTCATGTTAAAGAGGTGATGTGACAATTCAGACTCATGTGCCTTAACATAGGCGCGGCTTCCTAAAAGACCTTTTTCTTCTGCACCGAAAAATACAAAATCAATAGTGCGGCGTGGCTTATGTTCACAAAAATATAAAAACAGCTCCATAACAATTGCACAGCCTGCCATGTTATCGTAGGCGCCAGGTCCTTGTGGAACAGAGTCATAATGAGCAGTCACAGTTAAAATATCATCGCTTTTATCGCTTCCTTCAATGCGGGCACAAATATTTTGTGATGTTTTTTCAACAAGTGTCTGCTCACAGATCATGCGCACGCGTAAAGCACCTTTTTCAACAATCTCTGCTGCGTCCACAAAATGAATGCAAGTGCCAGGAATTTCAGCCAGCGTTTTAGATTGACCAAGATTTTTGGCTGCAGGCAGTCTTTTCTTTCCAGTGTCAATTGGAGTACCAGAGAAAGATACAAAGCCAAGCGCACCAGCCTTTACAAGTTTTTCAAGCATTGTACGGCTCATATAATTATTTAGCATAACAATCTTTCCATTTGCCTGCTTCATATTAATATCATCAGCATTTTCCAGATAAACAAAATCAGCCTCAAGTCCATTTTCATCTGTGTTGGCACAAAAACCAAAAGTGCAAGCCTCATATACCTTATGATAAGGTGCTGTCACCTCAAAGAAAGAGCGCTTAATCTGTGGTGCAAAAAAATAAAACTCCTCAGTGCGAATTTGTGCATCGCTCACTTTCTTTTTAAGTTCATCAAGAATCGTTTCAGCAGCTCTTTGCTCACCACACGTACCAGCTTCACGCACATAATTGAATTTAGAGACAAAGTTATACTGACGGTCTCCACTAATAAAAGTATTCATCATATCTTTTTATTCCTTTCCTTTCCTTTTATAAAGGCATCATAGAATATATCAATATCTTTGTCAAGCGGTTGCAACTGTAACAGGGCTATACTGCAAAGTATAAGAAAAAACAAAACTAGAGTTGTTTTGTCGAAGCATTGTGTGGTAGAATAAAAGCACAAAATTCAGATTCAGCAACCTGAAAATACAAGATGTGAAAGGATTAAAAAAATGAAGTGGCAAAGAGTTAAATACCAGCCGAACACACCACTTGGTGCAAACGGACAGAAGGTAACAGCAAGCAAGGCACATACTGAGCTTTCCAAGCAGGCAGCAAAGGAAGGTATGGTATTATTAAAAAATGAGAACAGTCTTCTTCCATTTGAGAAGGGCACGAGGCTTGCCGTATTCGGAAAGGCAAGTGCAGATTATGTAAAGGGCGGCGGCGGAAGCGGCGATGTTACCGTTTCATATACGGTAAGTCTTGATGCAGGTTTAAAGGCACTTAGCGATTATGTAAGTGTATATGAAGGTTTATCGTCATTTTATAATAAGAACGTGCGTGACCAGTATGAAAGAGGCGTGGCTCCAGGCATGACTGTTGAGCCAGAAGTTCCGGCTGAGCTTTTAAAGAAGGCAAGAGCTTATACTGATACAGCACTTATTACGATTTGCCGTTTCTCAGGCGAGGGATGGGATAGAACAAGCAGCTACGACAATGGCGTAGAGTCAGGCGAGCCGATGTGGCAGGAGTCTCAGAAGGTATTTGAACGAGGAGATTTCTATCTGTCTGATGCAGAACAGCGCATGGTAGAGACAGTAAAGGCTGCATTCCCTAAGGTTGTTGTTGTGTTAAATGTAGGCGGCGTTGTAGATTCTATGTGGTTTGCAGAGGATCCTAAGATTCAGTCTGTTTTAATGGCATGGCAGGGCGGTATCGAAGGCGGTGCAGTAGCAGCTGAACTTCTTTGCGGTATTGGAAGTCCGTCAGGAAAATTAGCGGATACTTTTGCGAAGACGCTTGAGGATTATCCATCATCCTACAACTTCCATGAGTCACAGGATTACGTAGATTATACAGATGATATTTATGTAGGATATCGTTATTTCGAGACTATTCCAGGCGCAGACAAAAAGGTTGTGTATCCATTTGGATATGGACTTTCCTATACGACATTCAAGTGGGAGCTTGAGCGTGTAGACGAGGCAGAGGATGGCACACTTACAGTTCGCGTAGAGGTAACAAATACTGGAAATCATGAAGGAAAAGAAGTACTTCAGCTGTACGGCAGTGCACCAAAAGGAGTGCTTGATAAACCGTCAAAAATTTTGCTTTCATATGCAAAGACAAAGCTGCTGCAGCCTGGAGAAAATCAGCTTGTAACTTTAGTTGGAAACGTAAATGATCTGGCTTCATATGATGATCTTGGCGTTCTGCATAAATCTGCATATGTGATGGAGCAGGGAGAGTACCACTTCTATCTTGGAAATTCAGTTAGAAATACAGAGGAGCTTGGATTTATACATACAGAAGAGTCTACAAGAGTGGCAGAGCAGCTGACACAGTGCTTAGCACCGACATCACTTCCAAAGCGCATGCGTGCAGATGGAAGCTTTGAAGAACTTCCTGTAAGACCGGCACACGATCCGGACAGCGAAGGACTTCTTACAAAGAAGGAAAAGGAAACAATCGATGGTGTTGCACCAGATGTACGTTTTTCAAAGGGCGAGCATCTTTGGAACAATAACGAGCGCCGCCTGCAGTTTGAGCAAGTTGCAGAAGGCAGCGTAACGCTTGATGAATTTGTGGCACAGTTAAGCGACGAGGAGTTAGCTCATCTTTTAGGAGGTCAGCCAAATACAGGTGTTGCAAATACATTTGGCTTTGGTAATCTGCCAGAGTGTGGTATTCCAAACTTTATGACAGCTGATGGACCGGCAGGACTTCGTATTTTGCCAGAGTGCGGTGTTTGCACAACAGCATGGCCATGTGCAACACTTCTTGCATGCACCTGGAATCCAGAGATTGTCTATGAGGTAGGTGCAGCTGGTGCAAAGGAAGTAAAGGAAAATAATATCGCAGTATGGCTTACACCGGCAATCAATATTCATCGTACACCGATGTGCGGAAGAAATTTTGAGTATTACTCAGAGGATCCGTATCTTGTTGCAAAGCAGGCAGGCGCAATGGTACGCGGTATTCAGTCTCAGCACATTGCTGCAACAGTAAAGCATTTTGCACTTAATAACAAAGAAACGAACCGTAAGGATTCAAACTCAAGAGTATCAGAGCGTGCAGCAAGACAGATTTATTTAAAGACATTTGAGCGTATTGTAAAGGAAGCAAAGCCGTGGTGCATCATGTCTTCCTATAACATTGTAAATGATTATAGAGCTTCCGAAAATCATGATCTGTTAGAGAAGCTTCTGCGCGATGAGTGGGGATTTGAAGGTGTTGTAATGACAGACTGGTGGACATTTGGCGAGCACTGCAAGGAAGTAAATGCCGGAAATGATGTTAAGATGGCAGCTGGAAATCCTGACAACTTGCTGAAAGCACTTGAAAAAGGTCTGTTAAAGAGAGAGACAATGGAGTGCAGCGTAAAGAGACTTCTTGGAGTTCTCTTAAAGATTGATTAAACATGTAAATTTGAGGATGTCTGTGTAATCAGGCATCCTCATTCTAAGAAAAAAGATACAGAGAAGGACTATTTTATGAAGACAACGATGTGGAACGCAGATTTAGGAAATGGAATGTATAAAAATCCAATACTGTATGCAGATTATTCAGATCCTGATGCTTGCCGTGCGGGCGAGGATTACTTTATGATCGCGTCAAGCTTTTGCAATGCACCAGGTTTGCCAGTGCTTCACTCAAAGGATTTGGTAAATTGGAAGGTAGTTAATTATATTCTGCCAAAGGTGCCAGAAGAGCGCTATGATAAGCCAGTGCATGGATGTGGTGTATGGGCACCGGCAATCCGTTACCATGACGGAACATTTTTTGCTTGTTTTCCAATGCCAGACGAAGGTATTTACATGAGTACGACAAAGGATCCGTTTGGAACATGGTCAGAGCCAGTCAATATTCGTCCGGGTGCAGGCTGGATTGATCCGTGTCCGTTTTGGGATGAAGATGGCAGAGCATATCTTGTGGCAGGTGTTGCAAAAAGCCGCATCGGATATAAGAGTGTGCTTCATATGATTGAAATGCAGCCAGATGGAATGGGTCTGATAGGAGAAGCAAAAGTTGTCTTTGATGGAAATTTAAATGAGCAGGAAACAATTGAGGGACCAAAGCTGTATAAGAGAAATGGATGGTACTACATCTTTGCACCGGCAGGTGGTGTAAAAACAGGATGGCAGACTGTGCTTCGCTCAAGAAATATTTTTGGACCTTATGAATATCGCGTTGTTATGCGTCAAGGAGATACTCCTATAAACGGCCCTCACCAGGGTGCATGGGTAGATACCGTGACAGGTGAAGACTGGTTTTTACATTTTCAGGATGTGTATGCAGCTGGAAGAATTATTCATTTGCAGCCGATGAGCTGGAAAGAGGACTGGCCGATTATTGGTATCGCAAAGGATGGAAATGATTATGGGGAGCCAGTGCTTACTTACCGCAAGCCAAATGTCGGTGAGGCTGCGAAAGAGGCTGAAATCTTTGAGCCAGATGCCTCTGATGATTTTAGTAAAAAAACACTCGGTCTTCAGTGGCAGTGGAATGCAAATCCAAAAGAAGACTGGTATAAACTTACATCAGAAGGTCTTTGCCTGAAAGCGGTGAAGCAAGAGGAAAAAATCAAACATGGTGATTATCCAAATCTTCTTCTTCAGAAGTGGCCAGCACCAGAATTTATCTGTGACACAACACTTTCCCTTTCGGGATTAAAAGCAAACGAAGAAGCTGGTGTGATTTCTATGGGTGTAAAATATGCGCTTCTTTCATTTGCAAGAAACGAGGAAGGCATGGTTGAAGCTTCATTTATCAATGGAGAGCAAAAATATGGAAAGATTCTTGTGGAGAGTACCGAGGAGACAAGTACATCACTTGGAACAATGGTGTTTGCAGATGACAGTGAAACTATAACAGTCCGCATGAGTGTACACCGTATCGGAACACAGGATTTAAGCGAGAAAGAAAAGAATTTCCCACTTGAGGAGGTTGTTTTTGAGTACAGCACAAACGGCACAGATTACAAGAAGGCCGGAAGCTATATGGCAGCTGCAGGACGTTGGGTTGGTGTAAAGAGTGGTGTTTATTGTGCAGCTCATCATAGTGAGGCTGTTGGAAGCTGCCTTGTAAAAAAGACAGTTTATAAAAATGTTACTGTTCATGGATAAGCCAACATTGCGGCAAAGCCCGAAGGTGAATGGATTTCACGAGACGGACACTTGAAGCAGGTCTTTCAAAGTAATGTATAATAAAAAAGAACATAAAAGGAGCCTGCTGAGTTTGGTCCGTCGACGAAACCATTGCACCGAAGGGCTTTCGTAGCATGACGCATGAACAGTAACATAAAAATCTGTAAAGCCAAGATTAAAAAGACACAAGGAGATTTTCAATGACAAGAACATATAAAAATCCCGTACAGCGCGGCTTTTTTCCAGATCCATCAGTTGTCCGCGTGGGCGATGATTATTACATGGTCAATTCAACTTTTCAGTACTTTCCGGCAATTGCAATAAGCCATTCAAAGGATATGGTGCACTGGGAGTTAATTGGACATGCCATTACAGATCCCGATGAATTAGATTTAAGTGATATACGTGATTCACATGGAATTTGGGCACCTGATATTTCCTACAGCAATGGTCGCTTTATCATAATGGCAACTCTTCGTTTAAATGCAGATGGAAAGCGTGATAATAATGTTATGCGCCGTCAGGTAGTTGTCTCATCAGACAGGCCAGAAGGTCCTTACAGCAAGCCATCATGGCTGGAGGTAGACAGCATTGATCCGTCTCATTTTGTAGATGACGATGGAAAGCACTACATGGTTATCAGTCCTGGAATAAATTTTGTCCCAATCTCTGATGACTGTACGCGAGTGACAGGCGATTTAATTCCTGTCTGGCCGGGAACTGGTGAGCGCTGCCCGGAAGGACCTCATATCTTGCGCCACGGTGATTATTATTATGCAATTCTTGCAGAGGGCGGCACTGGATATGGTCATGGCATAAATGTGGGACGCTCAAAAAATTTATTTGGCCCGTATGAAGCATCGCCATATAATCCTTTAGTGAGACAGCTTGATCCAAACGCACCTATTCAGAGAACAGGTCATGGAAAGCTAATCGAGGATGCAAATGGAGAATGGTGGGTTTACTATTTGATGGGACGACCAAACCGCGGCATCGAAGTCGCAAATGGCAAAGCACCAAAGCCGGGAGAGATACGAGTGCCGGGTGCTTATACGACAGTGGGCAGAGAGACAGGTCTTGATCCAGTAAGATGGTTAGACGATGGCTGGTTTGTTATTAATGAGGGCAAAGGTCCAAGCAATGAGCAGACTGCGCCAGATCTGCCAGAGGTAGTTTATCCAAAGTGGCAAAGAGATGACTTTGACAGCGACACACTAGATGTTCACTGGCAGTTCGTTAGAAGACCTGCACCGGGAAATTATTCACTGACAGAACGCCCAGGTCATATGCGAATCTGGACTTTGGATGGTCAGCTCTTTGAGATTCGCGCAAAAAATACGCTGCTTCGAAGAGAGGAAGAGCTATCATACACTGCAGTCACAAAGCTTTCATTTGATCCGACAAGAGATGGTGAACAGGCCGGACTTACATGTTATTATAGTACAGCGACATATGCACGCTTCTCACTTTGTTTTGAAGGCGGAAGAAAATTGCAGCTTGTAATAAACAGAAACCACGGCGAAGAGCTGATTGCAGAAGTAGATCAGATAAAAAATGGACCGATTTGGTTAAAAGTAGAGGTAGATCGTCTGACAAGACGCTTTTTATACAGCTGCGACGGAGAAGATTGGAGCGAGGCAGGCGTATTAAAAGATTGCATTTACCTGTGCGATGAGGGTGTGCCAGACGATCCAAAGCGCCACACCGGAACACTAGTCGGCATCTACGCCAACAACGGTGGCTGCGGAAGCCGCATTCCGGCAGATTTTGACTTCTTTGAATTTCAGGGAAGAGACATCAATATATAGAGGAAAGAGTAGTAATTTATGGAAAACCGTGATCTGAAAATGGCAGAAAAAATTGCCGCATGCGTAGCAGATAAGGGAGGACGAACATTTCTTGTCGGCGGCTACGTGCGTGATCTTTTAATGGGAAAGCATAGTAAGGATATTGATATTGAAATCCATGGTGTACAGCCAAAAGAGCTAGAGAATATTCTTGATGGGCTTGGCTCTAGAACTGAGATGGGTGCAAGCTTTGGTGTGTATGGTCTTAGAGGATACGATATCGACATTGCCATGCCGCGACAGGAGGAGGCGACAGGACGAGGACATAAAGATTTTAAAATATATGTAGATCCATTTCTTGGAACATATAAAGCCGCAATGCGCCGCGATTTTACAATCAATGCCATGATGCAGGATGTTCTGACTGGAGAGATCATTGATCACTTCGGCGGTCAGGAGGATCTAAAAAAAGGAGTGCTTCGTCATGTAAACCCTCACACCTTTGCAGAAGATCCGCTTCGTGTGCTTAGAGCTGCGCAATTTGCCGCACGCTTTTCATTTTCTATTGCGCCAGAGACTATTGAATTATCTCGAACAATGGATTTGACAACATTAGCCCATGAGCGTGTGATGAGCGAGCTTGAAAAAGCTTTGTTAAAGGCTGCGCATCCGTCCATTTTCTTTGAACAGATGCACAAAATGAATCAGCTTGACGACTGGTTTTTACATTTAACACAGCTTATTGGAGTAAAGCAGCCTAAAAAGTATCACCCTGAGGGAGATGTGTGGAATCACACTATGCAGGTACTTGACAGTGCAGCCTTACTTCGAAGCAAGGCAGAAAATCCTCTTGGATTTATGCTGACAGCAGTAGTACACGATTTTGGAAAAATCATATCAACAACAGAGGAGAATGGAGAAATTCATTCTTATGGTCATGCAAAAAAGGGCGATCCTCTTGTAAAAGAGTTTTTAGAGCGCATTACAAATGAGACAAAGCTGATCCGTTATGTGAGAAATCTTGCATCACTTCATATGAGACCTTACGAGCTTGCCAGAGAGCAAGCCGGGAAAAAGGCAACAAATCAGATGTTTGACAGTGTAACAGTGCCATCTGATCTGATTCTTTTTTCAACGGCCGATCAGATGGGAAAGGGAAAAGGACAAATTATTCCGGAATATGAAGACTTTTTAAAGGAGCGTCTTGACTGGTATCAGTACACGACGGCGCAGCCATGCGTGATGGGAGCTGATTTAATTAAGGCTGGATTAAAGCCGGGACCAAAATTTAGTGAAATTCTCGCATACTCACATGATCTTCATCTTTCAAACGTGCCAAAAGATGAAGCGTTAGCCCAAACACTTTCATTTGCGCAAAGACTTGCATAAGTGTTAAAAATGACATAATAACTTGTACAATATGCACAAAATATAAAGGACATTGTACTGCAAAAAGACAGAAAATAAGAAGAAACTTTACATTCTTACAGAAGTCAGATATACTAACGATAGTGTAAGTTTTATAGCGCGGAAAGGAGGCGTTTGTACTAAAGCTGTCCATTGAGCTAATGTTATTTTTTGAAATCTTAAATTTATATGGCTCATGGGCAAGAGAGCGCCACATTTAGAGACGTGAGTTTGCTTACGGAAAGCAGCTTATGTACTATTTAGAGGGCTTAGAGCCTTTCGCAGCAAACTGCTGCACTTTACAAAGATTTTAATGTAAAAAAAGAAACTAAAAATATTGCGAATGCGTACTATGATACAAAAAATATCAAGTGGTAAATGTGACACTTGTCTTTTTATTACTGGTGTAGTAAATTCTAGGTGTGAAATTCCTATTGGAGGAGACAGGTATCTGGTACGCGTAGAAAGGTGTGTCAGAATATGGAGAGAGAACCATTAAGTGCTTGTGAAGCTATGATTATGAAAGTAATCTGGGATCAAAAAGGAGATATTTCAGTTCCGGAGCTGATTGATTTGATCCAGGAGCGTTACAAGAGAGATTACAAGAGAACAACAGTAGTAACCTTCCTTACCCGCTTAAACGGAAAGGGTTTCATTAGCTCTCACCGTGCAGGCAGAATTTCTTACATTCACGCAGAAAAGAGCGAGGAAGAATACAAGGCAAAGCTCTCAGCGCGCGAGGTTAATTTCTGGTTCGACGGCAAGCCGGCCGAGTTCATCGCAGCACTTTCAAACAACCAGTCTCTTTCTAAAGAAGATATCAAACAGATAAGAGGCTTGTTGGATGAAATGGATCAATGATGTAGTATTTGCAATTTTGGCAGCACATGTCTGGGGCAGCCTGATGCTATTTGTTTGGCTGCAGGCAGTAAAACGACTAGAGAACAAAGGATATACGCGGCTATTATTTTATCTGCTGCGTGCCGTAATTGTGGCATATCTTTTGCCTCTGGGACTAGGAGCAGTATTGATAATCAATGAGGCACTGGTAGTCTTTAAAGGAACCTTGTTTCGGATTACGCCAGTTATTTCAATGATTGGTTTATTGCTATTTGTGATTTGGATTTTAGGCTTTTTCGCAAATTTTGAATCGCTGCAGGAAAAATGGGATATGACAAGGCACTGTTTTAGCGATGCGCTTCCAGCATCAAGGGAGCGGCAGCTGCGTTTTCAGGAAATCTGCAGACAGACAAAAATGCATCCAGGACGCGTTATATTATGCGAGAAGGCAGGGATTCGCTGCGGCGGAATTACCGTTGGCGTTATCCATCCAAGGATTGTGCTGCCAGAAGGCAAAACGGATGAATTCGTGGAGCGTGTTACAATAATTCACGAGCTTGTCCACTACACACGCAAAGATATTTGGTTTTTGACGGCAGCAAAGGTCGTTGAGGCTATCCACTGGTTCAATCCATGGACAAGAGGTCTGGCAGCGCAGATGAGTCAATGGAATGAATATGCCTGTGACTGGGATGTCTGCAATAAATACCTTGGAAATATTAAAGCATATTTAGAGGTGTTGTATCGTGTTTCTATGCAGGGACAGGACGATAAGACAGACATGTATTCTTCAATAGGAACGCAGCCTATGAAGTTAATCGGGAGGATGGAAAAAATGATCAATATGAAAAATGCAATGAAAAAACCAAAAATCTTTGGCGTACTCGCAGCAGTCGCTGTTTCATTTACCTCAGCAGGTTCAGCACTAGCTTCAACTGGTATCTTAGCAGGTGGATATCAGGCATTGTATGAGCTTACAGATGTGGAAGAAGATGAAGTAGGTATTAAGTCAGTCGGAGATATTGATTTACTGACAGGCAATACCACCCCACAAGACAACAGCAATATCAATCCAGAAGATTACGTAAATACAGGCATTGAGTTTATTGATGTTCTTCCAATTGATGGATATACATCGGAGAAAGATCAGAGTGATATTGAGTTAGCAGCATCTGCTAATTTTAGCTGGAATCTTCCGACTGATTATATTAAGAGCACAAAGGACTTTTGGGCAACTAGTTCACAGCATATTACAGTGAGCGGAGATGTCACGCCAGCTGGAAAAATCCTCCGTGTTGGCATTATTGAGCCAGATGGAATCCGTAGATGTATTTATGCAACAGGAAGCTTCGCATATCCATTCCCACTCGATAAGACAGGCTTTTACTGTGTCTACGCCATCAACGATAACAGTGAAGTAGTAAACCTGACAGGCGTTTATGCTACATATTAACTTAACCTTCGCAGAGTCAAAAGAGTATACAAGCAGGGGGAGCGCAGCAAAGAGGGCAAAGTTTAGACATAAGGCAACGTGACAGCAAAAAAAGCTGCGGGATGAAATATAATAAAACAGCTATCTGATATCAAAAAGGTATCGGGTGGCTGTTTTTTTGAATATTGGATTCTCCGAAAAAAGCCGAATAAATACATGTACAGAGCTGCCCGTAAATGATAAGATGATACTGTTCACGGACTCGTGAACTATAAAAAAATAAAAGAGAGGGATGAAAAATGGGCAAGCTACAAAAAGATGAAGCATTTTATAAAAAGCTCTGGAGCCTGATGGTTCCGATTGTGCTTCAAAATCTCATGTTAGCGATGGTGGCAGTGGCCGATGCATTTATGCTTGGAGGCATGGATCAAAATTATATGTCGGCTGTATCACTTGCAACACAGATTCAGTTTATCCAAAACATGTTTTTAGCAGCAGCGACAGCCAGTCTTGGTATTTTAGGCGCGCAGTATTGGGGAAAGGGAGATAAAAAGACATTAGATGAGATCTTTTGCATGGCGCTTCGCCTTTGCGGACTAGTATCAGCCATATTCTTTGTTGGCTGTGTTTTCTTCGGACGCTATTTGATGCTTATTTTTACGAATGAAGAGGTATTGATCGATTATGGTGTCAGCTATTTAAAAATAGCAGGATTTTCATATTTGCTTACAGGTATTTCTCAGTGTTATCTTGTTATAATGAAGACAAGCGAGCACGCAAAGACAACGGCAGTCATAAGTTCAATGACAGTCTGTGTCAATATTATTTTAAATGCCATTTTTATTTTTGGAGGCTTTGGCATTGCACCGATGGGTGTGCGCGGAGCAGCTCTTGCGACACTTATCGCGCGAATTATTGAGCTTTGCTGTTCTGTACTTATTTCATATAAGCCAAATTATCTCCATCCGTCCATGCGTGATTTATTAAGAAGAAACAAACAGATTTCAAAAGATTTTTGGAAGTGCGGACTTCCACTTTTAGGAGCATGTCTGTTCTGGGGAATTGGATTTACATCTTATTCATCATTTATGGGGCATCTTGGAACTGATGCGGCGGCAGCCAATTCAGTAGCAGCTGTTGTAAGAGATATCATATGCTGTTTTAGCGCAGGTATTTCTAGTGCAGCTGGAATTATGATTGGCAATGAGCTCGGCGCAGGAAACTTAGAGAAAGGAAAGCGATACGGCATACGTCTGTTAAAAATATCATTTGCATGCGGTATTTTTGCTTCTCTTTTAATGTGCATATCTGCACCAATTATTTTGCACTTTGTAAAACTTACACCGCAGGCACAGGAATATTTGAAGGGCATGTTTGCCGTTATAGCATTTTATATGATAGGACGCGCCGTCAATGATGTCACAATAAATGGTATTTTCGGCGCCGGCGGCGATACGCTGTTTGATATGTATAGTCTTGCCGTGTGTATGTGGTGTCTGGCGATTCCGCTCGCTGCTGCAGGAACATATTTTTTCCACTGGCCAGTAGTGCTTGTATATGCGTGTACATGTATAGATGAAGTAGGAAAGCTGCCGTGGGTTTTGCACCATTTTCGTAAGTATAAATGGGTCAAAGATTTGACTCATTGACAATTATAAGGCGTGGTGCTATGATGAGTCTAAGATTTAGCTTCGGGGAAAAATAAAAGAAAAGGGGATGCAAAAATGTGTCTTGTAACAAATATTCAGAAGTATTCAATCCATGACGGAGATGGAATTCGTACAACTGTATTTTTTAAAGGCTGTCCGCTTCGCTGTGCATGGTGCCATAATCCGGAAACACAAAAATGGAAACGCCAGATTTTAACGAATCAGGAAAAATGTACCGGATGCATGGAATGTGAGCGTGTCTGTCCAAATGGAGCAGTGCGCATAGAAAATGGCAAAGCTGTAACAGATTATGAAAAATGTACTGGCTGCGGAGAATGTGTGACAGCTTGTCTTTTGAATATCCGCGAGGTTGCAGGAAAAGAGTACACGATAAAAGAGCTGTTAAAGGAACTCAAAAAGGATGAAATGTTCTACGAGGAATCGGGCGGCGGTGTTACACTTTCCGGCGGCGAGGTCATGTGCATGGATATGGATTACATAGAGGAGCTTGTAAAGCAGCTGCATCGTCAGGGAATCACAGTGAACATCGATACAAGTGGATATGCACCGTATGAAAATTTTAAACGGATTCTTCCATATATTGATACCTTCCTTTATGACATCAAGGCTATGGACAATGAAGTTCATAAAAAATGGGTTGGAACAGAGAATACTATCATTCTGGAAAATTTGAAAAAGTTAAGTGCAGATGGTGCAAGAATCTATATTAGAATCCCAACAATTGAAGGGGTCAATGCAGATGAAGAGAGCATGAAGGCTGTAATTAAATGGCTTACTGATGAAAAAATTAAGGTGGCACAGGTCAACCTTTTGCCGTACCACAATACAGGAAGCAGCAAATACAGCCGTCTTGAGTGTACTTATGACGGCGAAGCGTTTTTGGTACCGTCAGATGAAAAAATGAAGCAACTGTCATCACTTTTTACAGAGGCAGGCTTTTTGAAAGTTAAGATTGGTGGATAAACCAGAAAGGAAAAGGATTTTAGCTGTAATGGAGAAAAGAGGAATGAATGAGCGTGTGCAGGCGCTGCGTGAACTAAGTGTTACGACTCAGCCGCACATCGACATGGAAAGAGCAAAAAGTGAAACTGCAACCTACAAGAAATATGAAGGTCAGCTGTCTGTGCCAGAGCTTCGTGCACAGGTTTTATATGACTATTTTGCAACAAAGACACTTTACATCGGAGATGGAGAGCTGATTGTAGGAGAAAAGGGAGATTCTCCACATGGTGCACCGACATTCCCAGAGTTATGCTGTCATACTCTTGAGGATATGCACGTTATGAACGACCGTGAGCTTATCAGCTTTTCTGTAAAGGAAGAAGATTACGGATATCAGGAAAGAGAGATCATCCCATTCTGGGAAAAGCGTTCAACACGTTCAAAGATTCTGGCAAATATGTCTGATCAGTGGAAAGACTGCTATGCTGCAGGTATCTTTACTGAATTTATGGAGCAAAGAGGTCCAGGTCATACTGTTGGTTCCTTTAAGCTGTATGAAAAAGGATTTTTAGATTACAAGGCAGATATTCAGGCATCAATAGATTCTCTTGATTACTTCCATGATACAGAGGCATTTGAAAAGAGAAATCAGCTTCGCGGTATGGCAAAGGCATGTGATGCTATCATGCTTCTTGGTGCAAGATATGCTGATTATGCAAGAGAGCTTGCCAAAAAAGAAAAATGTGATACAAGAAAGGCAGAGCTTCTTCAGATTGCAGCAAATTGTGATGTTGTTCCAGCTCATAAGCCGCAGACCTTCTGGCAGGCAATTCAGATGTATTGGTTTGTTCACCTTGGCGTTACAACGGAGCTTAATCCGTGGGATGCTTATTCACCAGGTCGTTTTGACCAGCATTTAAATCCATTTTATCAGAAGGATGTAGAAGAAGGCATTCTTGATGAGAAGAAGGCGTTAGAGCTTCTTGAGTGCCTTTGGGTGAAATTTAACAATCAGCCGGCACCGCCAAAGGTTGGTATCACGTTAAAGGAGAGCAGCACCTACACAGATTTTGCAAACTTAAATACAGGCGGTATCACTCCAGACGGACAAAACGGAGTTAATGATGTTTCTTATCTGATTCTTGATTGCATGGACGAGATGAAGCTGCTGCAGCCAAGCTCTAATGTACAGATCAGCAGAAAGACACCGCAGAAATTTTTAAAGAGAGCATGTGAGATTGCACGTAAGGGATGGGGACAGCCGGCATTCTATAATACAGAAGCAATTGTTCAGGAACTTATGAATGCAGGAAAGACACTTGCTGATGCAAGACGCGGCGGAACGAGCGGTTGTGTAGAGACCGGTGCATTTGGAAATGAAGCTTATATTCTGACAGGATATTTTAATATTCCAAAGGTATTTGAGCTTACATTAAATAATGGATATGATAAGGTAAGCAAAAAGCAGCTTGGTTTACAGCTTGGATATGCAGCTGATTTTAAGACATATGATGAGCTTTTTGATGCTTTTAAGAAGCAGATGAAATACTTCATTGATGTTAAGATTCAGGGAAGCAACATAATTGAAAAGATTTTTGCAGACTGCATGCCGGCACCATTTTTATCTATTCTTACAAATGATTGTATCGCAAAGGGCAAGGATTATAATGCCGGCGGTGCAAGATACAATACAAAATATCTTCAGGGTGTTGGAATCGGAACGATTACAGACTGTCTTGCTGCTGTAAAATATAATGTATATGATAAGAAAAACTTCACGATGGATGAGCTGATGGCAGCGCTTGATGATAATTTCATCGGTCATGAGCGAATCTTGAATCTGGTAAAAAATCATAGTCCAAAGTATGGAAATGATGATGAGTATGCAGATGAGATCATGAAGCAGGTATTTGAATATTATCAGGGCGAAGTGACAGGAAGACCAAATATGCTCGGCGGAATGTATCGCGTAAATATGCTTCCGACAACATGCCACGTTTACTTTGGAGAAGTCATGATGGCAAGTGCAAATGGACGTCTGGCACATGTACCTGTTTCCGAGGGTATTTCACCAGAAAAGGGTGCAGACGTAAATGGTCCTACAGCTGTTATAAAGTCTTGTGCAAAGATGGATCATTTAATGACAGGCGGTACACTCTTGAATCAGAAGTTTACACCAAGTGTTGTTGCGGGAGAGGAAGGACTTAACCAGATGGCAAGTCTTATTCGTTCCTATTTCAATATGGATGGTCATCATATTCAGTTTAATGTCATCGACAGACAGACATTGCTTAATGCACAGAAATATCCAGAGGAATATAAGGATCTGATTGTTCGTGTAGCAGGCTACAGTGATCATTTCAGAAACTTAAGCAAGGCACTTCAGGATGAGATCATCAATCGTACTGAGCAAAGCTTCAACTAAAATTTATTATATACAAAAACACATAATGCAGGAGGAAAACACTATGAAGTTAGGATTTATCGGATGCGGCAACATGGCAGGCGCAATGATGGGCGGCATCATCAAAAACAATATTTTCAAATCAGAGGATGTGTATGGTTCTGACGTGTTTGAGCCAAGCAGAGAGCGCGTAAAGAACATGTATGGCATTCATGTTTCAGATAACAATGTTGATGTAGTGGACGCTGTTGATGTGCTTGTACTTGCTGTAAAGCCACAGTACTATGAGTCTGTGATTACACAGATAAAGGATCATGTCAGAGCAGATCAGTTAATTATCACAATTGCACCGGGAAAGACACTTTCATGGCTGGCAGAAAAGTTTGGCAAGGACGTAAAGATTGTTCGTACTATGCCGAATACACCTGCACTTGTTGGTGAGGGCATGACAGGCGCAACACCAAATGAATTTGTGACAGAGGCCGAACTTAAGTATGTATGTGAAATTTTAAGCGGCTTTAGCAAGGTAGAGGTTATCAGTGAAAAGCTGATGGATACAGTTGTTGCAGTAAGTGGAAGTTCTCCGGCATATGTATTTATGTTTATTGAAGCTATGGCAGACGCAGCAGTAGAGCAGGGCATGCCGCGTGCGCAGGCTTATAAATTTGCAGCACAGGCAGTTATGGGCAGCGCAAAGATGGTTTTAGAAACTGGAAAACATCCGGGTGAGTTAAAGGATATGGTATGCTCGCCGGCAGGAACTACAATTAAAGCAGTTCGTGTATTAGAAAAAGAAGGTCTTAGAAGTGCTGTGATCGAGGCCATGGACGCATGTGTGGATGCAGCAAAGGGAATGTAAGAAATATCTAAATTGTTTTAAATTCAAAAAATGCAAGGCAGGTGCAAAACGGCATCTGCCTTGTTGTCACAAAAAGTATGTTTTATAATGAAAAAAATGTGTTTTTTTCATTATAAAACAATTTCACACTCTTCGTGAAAAGGCAACGCGTGCTGATGTCGAGAAATTAGTAGGAAGCATGTTTGTTCATGCAGGTATTAAGACACTTGTTCAGCCAGAGTCCCGCTTTTTTGATCCAGAAGCGCCAGAGAAAAACAATCATTTAACACCTTTTGCAGTGCGTACTAAGCAGATTCGTCACTGCTATGAAAAACTTGTAATTAAGAAGCTTTATCTTCATTTAGATGGCTCCATTCCAATACTTAAATCTAAGTTACAGTTAACGGGGTATTTTACGAAAGCCCTCCGGTGCAATGGTTTTCAAGTGTGAATATTGAAATTGACAGAAAATCATGGTATTATGATTTATGTGACAGTCTGTATATCCTTTTTGCTGCTGCATACAATGCAACATGTAAAAATAAAATGATGCAGAATGCATACAAAAATGTTGAAAGGAGCAGGTATGGGGGCAAAAAGGAAAATTGAGATACGAAAAGTGAGCCGCTTTGGGATTTGGATTACACTGTTTTTGGCACTGGCATTTGTCTTTCTTATAATACAGGGCGAGAATGAGTTTTTTGCAATGAATGAGTCAACAGAGCATTACATTCAAGGCGAAAAAGCAGCGCAGCAGCTTGAAAAAGGCGCTGATTATCTCACCGAACAGGTAAGAATGTATGTCATGACAGGCGACACATCATATATGGACGCATATTTTGTTGAGACCAATCAGGTTAAGAGCCGGGAAAATGCACTTGATACATTTAAAACATATTTTGATAGGACAGCATCCTTTTCAGCATTAAAAGCTGCGCTTGACACTTCACTAGAATTAATGACGACAGAGTACTATGCCATGCGTCTTGTCTGTGAGGCAAATGATGTCTTGCAAAGCAGTTGGCCGGACGAAATCAAGGCAGTAGAACTTTCCAAAGAGGATGAAGAATTGTCTGACGATGAGAAAATAAAAAAGGCACAGCATCTTGTCACTGAGGAATCGTATCAGGAAATGAAAGATATAATCGCCGAGGAAGTGACAAACTGTGAAGCAAAATTGATTCGCCAGACAAGATATTATCAGGGAAAAGCTATGACGATTTTTTCTAGCATGTATTCAAAATTACAAATCGGAATTGTTTTAATGGTGATTCTTATGATTGGTTCATATGTAATGATTCGCCGGCTGATTGTAAAGCCGCTTATCAGTTACGATGAAAGCATCAAGCTTGGTGAAATCTTGCCGGTAATAGGGGCTGTTGAACTGCAAAATCTTGCTGTCACGTATAATGAAATTTATGTGACGAATAAGGAGACAGAAAAGTTGATTCGCCATGAGGCAGAGCATGATCCGCTGACAGATCTGTTCAACAGAGGTTCCTTCGACAAGCTTATTCATATTTACGAAACAGGTGAGAGTCCATTTGCACTGATTCTTGTAGATGTGGATGTATTCAAAGAGGTAAATGATACTTTTGGTCATGGAATAGGTGATCAGATTTTAAGAAAGGTAGCATCTGTCTTAAAAAAACAATTTCGAAATATTGATTACGTATGCAGAATCGGCGGAGATGAATTTGCAGTAATCATGGTCAATTCAGCAAGTGATAAACGCTGCACGATCAAAAAGAAGATTGAGGAAGCAAACGAGGAATTGAGCAATCCAACAGATAGTCTTCCTGCAGTGTCTTTAAGTGTTGGTGTGGCATTTTCAGACAGAAAAAATCCAAAGGGTTCAATTTCTAATGATGCAGATGCGGCACTGTACTACATAAAAGAACACGGAAGACATAACTGCGGTTTTTACGAATAGTTTAAATTAAAGCTGCAAACAGTATCAAATGGTGATGGAAAAGACATTTGAGGTATTGCTGTACAAAAAAGGTTAGATGAGGAGAACACAATAAGATGGAACTTTGGGATATTTACGATTCAGATAAAAAACAAACCGGACGCACAATGAAGAGAAATGACTGGAATTTAAAAAACGGTGAGTATCATCTGACCGTGCTCGGTGTCATTCATCGCCCAGACGGACGCTTCTTAATTACAAGAAGAGTCATGACAAAGGCCTGGGCTCCAGGCTGGTGGGAAGTTTCCGGCGGTGCTGTACAGGCAGGCGAGGATTCCAAAGTGGCAGTTGTAAGAGAAATCCGTGAAGAGACAGGTCTTGATGTGTCCAATTGCCCTGATGGCTATCGTTTTACATATCGTCGTGACAACCCAGATGAAGGCGATAATTATTTTGTTGATGTGTACCGCTTTGAACTTGATTTTAACGAGAGCGATTTAAAGCTTCAGGAAGAAGAGACAATGGGGTACCGCTTAGCGACACTAGATGAGATCAAGGAATTAGACAAACAGGGAATTTTTCTGCATTATAGCAGTATAAAAAAAGTGTTTGAATAAGCAAAGAAAACCTTGACAAAGAATTAACAATTTGCTATACTACGATACAAGTAAAGGGGAGTAGCTGGTACCCGGGTATAATATCAGGCGTCAGGACGATCATAAGATCCGCAGATATGAATAGCAAGACTTTTACTGCATGTGTGTATTTGCCATGCAGTAAGGGTCTTTTTTTATTATCAAACCCTTTATGTTATACATACCAAGGTCCAGAAGAAAAGGAGAAAACAAAATGAGCAAAAAGAAAAAAGGAGTGATTGCAGGAGTGGCAGCGGCAGTTGTCATTGTCTGTGCAGCGGGTGCAGGAAATGCGACTTATACGATTAATGAACAGGAGCAGGCAGTTGTGACGACATTTGGTGTCAGCCATGCAGTTACTGATCCGGGACTTCATTTTAAGATTCCATTTGTGCAGCATGTAACGAAGGTGAACACGACGATTCAGAGTCTGCGTATCGGTTACGACAATAACAATGATGTGGTTGCAGATGAATCTATTATGATTACATCTGATTTTAATTTCGTTGATGTGGACTTTTATCTTGAGTATCGTGTATCTGATCCGGTAAAGGCCGTATATGCATCGAAAGATCCAGATCTTATTTTGCAGAACATTGCGCAAAGCTGTATTCGCGCCGCAATCAGCAATTATGATGTAGATTCTGTTTTGACAACAGGAAAGGGCGAGATTCAGTCAAGAATTAAGGAAATGATTACTGAGCAGCTTGACCTTTATAATGTTGGTCTGCAGCTTGTGAATATTTCCATTCAGGATTCAGAGCCGCCGACAGCAGAAGTCATGGAGGCTTTTAAGGCAGTTGAGACGGCAAAGCAGGGAAAAGAAACAAGCATAAACAATGCAAATAAGTATCGAAATGAAAAGCTGCCAATAGCGGAGGCCGATGCCGATCAGATTTTACAGGAAGCAGAAGCAACAAAGCAGGAGCGAATCAATGATGCAAATGCTCAGGTAGCTATGTTTAATGCTAAGTTTGAGGAATATGAGAAAAATCCAGAAGTTACTAAAAAGAGAATGTTCTACGAGGCAATGGAGGGTATCCTGCCGCAGCTTCGTGTGATCATTGATGGAACAGATTCCACGACAACAATGCTTCATGAGCAATTAAATTCTGTGAGCGAACAAAACGTACAGAGCAGTGCGTCTCCAGCAGACAGCAGCTCAACAAGTAAGTAAAAAAGAGAGGAAACGTTACATGAAAAAGACAACAAAACGAATTGTAATAGGAGTCGCAGCTTTTGTGGCAGTCATTTGCGGGCTGTCATCACTTGTAGTGACAAAGGAAAATGAATATACATTAATTATGAGATTTGGAAAAATTAACAGTATTAAAACAGAGGCTGGATTAAGCTTCAAGGTTCCGTTTTTAGACAGCGAACAGACACTTCCAAAGGAAATTCTTTTGTATGATATGGCAGCGTCGGATGTCATCACAAAGGATAAGAAAACAATGATTGCAGACAGCTATGTATTATGGCAGATCAGTGATCCTATATTGTTTTCAAAGACATTAAATCGTTCCGTAAGTAATGCTGAAGGCCGTATTGATGCTGCTGTATTTAACGCAACAAAAAATGCAATCAGCACCTTGACGCAAAATGAAGTCATTGCTGCAAGAGACGGCGAATTAAAGGAACTTATTATGAGCAAGGTCGGAAATTCAATGGACTCCTATGGCGTAAAGATTTTAATGGCAGAGATCAAACAGCTTGATCTGCCAGAGGACAACAAGGCAGCCGTATACGAGCGTATGATTTCAGAGCGTAATCAGATTGCCGCAAGCTATCAGGCAGAAGGTGATTCAGAGGCAAAGAAAATCAGAAACAGCACAGACAAAGAGATTTCAATTATGCTTTCAGATGCAAAGGCAGAGGCAGCAAACACAATAGCAGAGGGCGAAAGCGAGTACATGCGTATTTTAGGAGATGCGTATAACACGCCAGAGCGAGCAGAGTTTTATGAATTTGACCGTGCATTAGAGGCAGCAAAGATAGCCATGAGCGGAAGCGATAAGACATTGATTCTTCCAAAGGATTCACCACTTGCATCAATCTTTATGGGAGAGGAATAATCGAATAATAATGCAGTAATAATAGATGAACAGCATCTGATTGAAATTAAGTGAATAACGATCAGATGCTGTTTTTTATAAAAATTTTAAGTATGACTTTTTAATCAATTTGAATAAATTGAGCGGCAGTCATGATTTTGGGATGCTTTAATCCGGATTCAAGGAAATCTTTATCACCAGTGAGCAAAACATCTGCATTGGCATAAAGTGCTGCTCGTAGGATGGGACGATCTTTTATATCCCGGATTTTTTCTTCTGAAATTTCTTCTTCAATAGGTGTAGGAACAACTTTTAATGTTAGCATTGCAAGTGACAAAAAAGTTTCAAGTGCATGTATTTTGTTCGGAAATTTTCGATTAAAAATGCGGCGCATTTCATCAATATTTTGTTCACAGATAATGCCATGATTTGGATAACTTACTGCTTTTACAAAAGCTAAATAAGGAGTTCCTTTGCTATTTAAAGCGGCAGAAATCAAAATATTGGTATCAATAAGAACTTTCATTATTCCTCACTTTCTGCGCGGACTTCTTTTACTAAATCCATAATAGCCTCATCGGATGTTAATCCAGTATTTTCAGCTTCATTTGCCATCTGTGCCTGGAGTAACTGCATAGCATATACAGCAGAATTGATGAGTCGGACATTGCCATTTTCAACAACAAATGTAATGCGATCTCCACTAGAGATTCCGAGAATTTCACGAACATCCTTTGGAATGGTTACTTGTCCTTTTGACATAACTTTTGCATTATCAATAAATGTATTAGCAATCATAATAAAACCTCCTTAAAAATAGGAAAAGTAGGGAATATCCTACTTTTATTATATCTATATTATAAAAAAATATCAATATGAAAATTGAAAAAATATTGATTAAAATATTCGTAACACAGGAAATGCTTTTACGGAATCATATGTTAAAATGCAAGTGCAGCTGCAAAAAGAAGAAAAACAGGAGGACATCATGGAAAACAGATCATGTATTCAGCAAAGTCTGGATAAGATTGAGGCAGAACTGGCATCAGAAATCAGTGTGAATGAGCTGGCAAAAAAGGCAGGTTATTCATTATTTTATTATTACCATATATTCCAGAAAGAAGTCAAAATGCCAGTCATGCAGTATATTATAAGACGACGTCTCTTACATGGAATTTATGAAATGAGTCAGGGCGAGAAGAAAATTGATATTGCATTGAAATATGGATTTCTGACATATGCAGGTTTTTACAAGGCATTTGTCCGGGAGTTTTCCTGCACTCCTGCGGAATATATTGCGTCGGGGCGGGCAAAAAAACCGCATCCTATTAAGTTAGCGGAAAGGAAGCATTGTATGATGACACATAAAAAGGTAAGTGAGATTGTAAAGCATTGGGGATTGGAAAAAGAACTGGTTTCAGATATTTTTTATGAAGGAAATGGTGAGCGGTGTGAGAATGCATTTTTTATTGGAGACGATTTTGTTTTAAAATTCACTTCTGATTTTGATGAGATGCAAAATCATATCAATCTGGCAAAGGCATTAGAAAATGTTGGTTTGTTGACAGCAGTGTCAGTAAAAACAAATTCAGGGGAAGAGTATGTATTTGACAGTGGAATTTATTTTTATTTGACAAGGCGTATAAAAGGAAAAGCAGTGACGGCACAATCTTTTTATACAGATGCTACTACAACAAATGAGGAAAGCAAGGTACGATTTATCGGAGAAATTTTAGGGCAGCTGTCGATTTTGTTAAAAGATGTGCAGATGCAGGCAAAAGAAATCAATTTGTCAAATGATATTTCAGAATGGATTTTGCCAAAGGGAAAAGAGCTTTTTCCAGAGCACGCGCTGTTTCTTCAAAAAAAATTAAATGAATTAAAAGGGTTATTTAATCGTGGTGATGATGAACTTCCGCGTCAGATTATCCACCGCGATCCAAATCCATCAAATATTCTCATGACAGACAAGCAGTGGGGCATTTTGGATTTTGATCTGGCAGAAAGAAATATTCGCATCTACGATCCATGCTATGCAGCAACAGCCATTTTATCAGAGAGTTTTGAGGCGAGTAATGATCAGAAGTTGCAGAAGTGGTGCAAAATCTATAAAAATATTTTGTACGGATATGACAGCGTTGCAAAGTTAACAAAGACAGAGTGGAAGGCTGCTCCATATGTAGTTTTGGCAAATCAGCTTGTGTGTACGATTTGGTTTTCACAAAAAGAACAGTATCAGGAATTATATGAAATTAATAAGAAGATGACTTGGTGGATAATAGAACATTTTGATCAGCTTCGGTTTGAGGAAGATTAAATAGCGCTATTAAAGTTTAAGAGTAATCAATTGGCTGTTAAATAATATAAACAACAAAGATAAAATTCGGGCGGCGTAAAGCTGCCCGTTTTTGTATTGCCGAGTTATTCAAAATTTGATAAAATAAAATTACATGGCAAAATATGATAAATAATCTCAGATAAAGGTTTCAAAAATAAAAAATGGGATATTACGTTTTTAAGAAAGGTGGCGCGCAGCATGAGAAGGTTTGTTAATCCGGGAAATACTGCATTTGAGGTGGCGGTAAACTCGCAGATTTATGTGGACAAAACAGGTCTTTTGGCATACACAAACAGCGTGATCAATACTGGGCAGATTCTTTTGATCGGTATAAATTATGATAAAAAAACAAAAGAGCATAGCTGTAAGATCGAGCTTTACAGTAAGTGGAGAAATCAATGAAAACAACAACTAAGGATTTAACAAAAGGAACAATATGGAAGCAGCTAATTGCATTTGCAATACCGCTGATATGGGGAAATTTATTTCAGCTGACATACAACATGGTAGATTCGATTGTGGTGGGACAGTTTGCCGGGCAGGATGCTCTTGCAGCGGTAGGCACCTCAGACCCAGTCATGAATTTACTGATTCTTGGTGTCACAGGACTATGTATTGGTGCATCCGTAATTATGAGTAATTGCTTTGGTGCAGGAAAAACGGAAGAATTAAAGCACGAGGTAGGAATGACACTTCTTCTTGTGATGGGGATGTCAGCAGTTATCCTTGTGGGAGGTCTGATTGCTTCCGAAGGAATATTAAAGCTGATGCAGACTCCGACTGATATATTACCGCTTGCAGAAAGTTATCTGCATATTATCTTTATTGGAATGCCATTTACCTGCCTTTACAATATTTATGCGGCATCGCTTCGAAGTGTCGGAGATGCAAAAACACCCGTTTATTTTCTGGTACTGTCCTCTGTCTTAAACGGAGCTTTAGATGTGCTGTTTGTAGCAGGGCTTCATATGGGTGTAGTTGGTGCCGGTTTGGCAACAGTGATTGCAGAGGCAGTGTCAGCAGTGCTTTGTGTAATTTATGTTTATTTTCGCGTACCAATGCTTCATCTAAAGAAAGAGCATTTTCAGTTAGACAAGCGATTGATATGGATGACAGTACAGTACGGTGGTATGTCGTCACTTCAGCAGTGCAGTCAGCCGCTTGGAAAACTTTTGATTCAGGGTGCAATCAATACACTTGGTGTTGGTGCAATGGCAGCATTTAATGCAGTCGGCAAGATAGAAGATTTTGCACTTGTACCAGGAAGAAGTATTTCAAATGCAATGATGACATTTACAGCACAAAATGATGGCGCAAAAAAGCCAAAGCGAATTAAGGATGGTTTTCGAAGCGGTATTATGCTAGAGATTTGTTATGCTGTATTTATATGTGCAGTGCTTCTTTTATTTGACAAGCAGCTGATTGGACTGTTTGGGAATTCTAAACAGATGCTTTCAGAGGGAAGCCGATACTTTGCAGTAATGGCATTTTTCTATTGGCTGCCAGGTGTTACGAACGCCCATCAGGGTTTTTTGCGCGGTGTCGGAAAAATGAAGATGACGCTTTATGGAACGCTCACCCAGATTACATTTCGTGTTATTTTTACATTTTTACTTGTACCGCGAATCGGACTAGTGGGTGTCGGATTTGCGTGTATTGCAGGGTGGATAGCTATGCTTGGCTGGCAGGCACCGTATTGTATTCATATTAGAAAGAAAATGATGATAGAAAGGAAGGTAAATAACTATGATTTACAAGGATAATGCAGTAAAGGATCTGCGTATCGCCTATATTGGAGGCGGCTCACGAGGATGGGCATGGACATTTATGCGCGATTTGGCATTAGAACCAGCACTGGGCGGCACAATCGTTTTGTACGATATTGACAAGGAAGCGGCAAAGGCAAATGAGATTATCGGAAACGGAATATCCGAAAAAGAAGAGGCAGTAGGCAAGTGGAAATATATTGTGGCGGATACACTAAAAGAGGCACTGACAGGCAGTGACTTTGTTGTGATTTCAATTCTTCCAGGTACATTTGATGAGATGGAGTCTGATGTGCATGAGCCAGAAAAATATGGTATCTATCAGTCTGTCGGTGATACAGCAGGTCCTGGCGGAATGGTGCGTGCACTGCGAACAATACCTATGTTTGTTACAATCGCAGAGGCAATTCGCGATTATGCGCCACAGGCATGGGTTATCAATTATACTAACCCGATGTCATTATGTGTAAAGACATTATACCACGTATTTCCGCAGATCAAAGCATTTGGCTGCTGCCATGAAGTATTTGGAACACAAAAACTTCTGGCACAAATTGCAGAGCGTGAGCTTGGCATTGCTGATATCAAACGAGATGAAATTATAGTAAATGTACTTGGTCTTAATCATTTTACATGGTTTGATAGTGCATCCTATAAAGGAATTGATTTGTTCCCAGTATATCGCAGCTTTATAGAAAAGCACTTTGAGGAAGGTTTTGAGGAGAAAGATAAAAATTGGATGAACTCAACATTTTCCTGTGCACATCGCGTAAAATTTGATTTGTTCAAGAAATATGGCTGGATTGCAGCAGCAGGAGATCGTCATCTGGCAGAGTTTATGCCTCCGATTTATTTAAAAGATCCAGAAACTGTCGCTTCATGGAAGTTTGGTTTGACAACTGTTGCATGGAGAAAAGAAGATTTAAAGAAGCGTCTTGAAAAAAGTAAAAAGCTTGTATCTGGTGAGGAAAAGGTTGAATTAATTCCATCAGGCGAGGAAGGTATTTTATTAATCAAGGCACTGTGCGGACTGACACGCATGATCAGCAATGTCAATATTCCAAATACTGCAGGTCAGATTCCAAATCTTCCAGCATCTGCAGTAGTAGAGACAAATGCCGTATTCTCAAGAGATAGCATCGCACCTATATTTGCAGGAAATCTGACAGAAGATATCAGACAGCTGATGCTTCCGCATGTTATGAACCACGAGGATGTCTTAAAGGCTGCACTTACATGTGATTACGATATCACGCTTCGTGCATTTCGCCGTGATCCGCTTGTTACCTGCAGCAAAGATGATGCTGACAAGCTGCTTCGCACGATGATTGCAAACACAAAGAAATATCTGCCGGATGGCTGGAATTAACGTTACAGTTTACGGATAAGCCAATATTGAGGCAAGCCCGAAGGTAAATGGCTAAAATTTGTGATTGACTTTCCTTTGGTGTATATGGTATAGTATTCTGCGTTAACAAATTAGTTAGCAAAAAAACAAAATAATATTCCGTGAGGGAGTAGTTCGCGATAATCGTGGTTTGTCAACAACCCCGGCTTTTGCCTGGCAAATCTTAAAGAATGAGACTCATGTATGTGTTTTTTAGTGTACGCATACATGGGTCTTTTTTATTTGTTAATAACGTATCTTGCGGAATAAAAAAGGAGGAAATGATGGGTGATTTCATCAACAGTGCACCGCTTTTCGTTGTAATTCTGCTTCTTGTAGTAGGATTTGCACTTTTGGTAAAAGGAGCGGATTTTTTTGTGGAGGGAAGCTCAAGCGTAGCAAAGAAGCTGGCAGTGCCGTCCATTATTATCGGATTAACAATTGTAGCAATGGGAACATCACTTCCTGAAACAGCTGTCAGTGTAACTGCATCTTTAGTAGATAACAATACACTTGCCATCAGTAATGTAGTCGGATCAAATATTTTCAATTTGATGTTTGTTATCGGTGTCTGTTCTATTCTTTCTACAATTTATGTGCAAAGAGAGACAGTAACGCGCGATATTCCGTTTTCAATTATCTGTGCATTATTGCTGCTTGGTCTTGGAATGATTGCAGTCGGTGATGCATCTGGCATGACACTTGGCCATTTTGATGGAATCCTTTTTCTTATCCTTTTCGCAGGTTATATTGGACTGATGATAAAAAGTGCGATGAAGGCAAGAGCAGAGGGAAAAGAAGTCGAAGCAAATGACGAATTTGACGCAGAAGAGTTAAAGGTAATGTCATATCCTAAGAGCATCATTTATATCGTTGGCGGTGCAATTGCAATTGCAATTGGCGGAGATTTGACTGTAGATACGGCAAGCCGCATTGCAATTGATCTTGGAATGAGTCAGACGCTTGTAGGACTTACTATTGTTTCTATTGGAACATCACTTCCAGAGCTTGTTACATCTGTTGTAGCAGCGCGCAAAAACGAGGTTGATATGGCAGTAGGAAATGCAGTCGGATCAAATATATTTAATATTTTAATGGTCCTTGGAATTGCATCTGCAATCAATCCAGTCAGCCTGATTCGCGAAAATGTGATTGATATTATCATTTTAGTAGTATTCTCAGTTGTTGTATGGATTTTTGCAGCGACAAAGAAAAAGATCAGCAGAAAAGAAGGAATCGCAATGGTAGCAATGTATTTAGTTTATGCGGTTTATATTATTCTTCGATAAATGTAAAAGACAGAGCCGGTATCAATCTATGATTGTCGGTTCTGTCTTTTTCTTGTGCAATAGGTAAAAAAAGAAATGAATCATGAACAGTATCGGAAAGTGCGATCAGTAAAAATTCTTGCAAAAATTAATCCGAGAGGAAGAGCAATTATAATCATAATCGCTGCAGCACCCCATGAAAATGCATCGACTAGAGACATGGTTCCCAAATTGTAAAAAGCACGATATAAGTAAAGCCCAGGAACCATGATGACAATGGAAGGAACGGTCAGTGATATACGAGGATAACCATTGTAGTTTTTGATAAGAGAAGCAAGCAGCCCGGCTGTTAAAGCACCTATGAAAGCGGCAGCGGTAGTTGGCATGCCAGTCAGATCAACAAGTTCAAGACGAAGGGTGTTAGAGAGTAACCCATTACAGCAGCGATAGCAGCCATTTTAACGGGGCTGTTAAACATGATGGAAAACCCAAAAACACCGCAAAAGCTTGTGAGTAATCGTAAAATTAAAAGAAGTATTGGGTCAAGATTAAGAGCTGTAAAATTTAACGGCTGCAGGTGCAGCAGCAATGCCATAATCCATGCAGTCATCGTAGCAACTAGTACAATGATAATCGAATAGCTTAGTCGTTCAAGACCAGAGCGCAAATCTAATTTTGAAAGGTCAATTCCACTTGTAATAAACGGAAAACCTGGAATGATAAATAAAATTGAGCAAATATAACCGGCTTCATGGAGTGCAGAGACGTGGAAAAGAATCTCCGCAAGCTTTAACAGTATACTGTAAAGCAGACAAGAGCAGGAAATGGATACAGCTATATTTAAGAAAAGTGTGAAGTTATGTTTAATCAACTTTGTTCGGATCACATTTCCAATGCCTGCACAGAGAAAGGCGAGAATCATTTCCACAGGTCCACCGCCAAGAAGAAAAGTGAATGCGCAGCATGCAAGAGCTGCTGCCAGTCCGAGCTTAACTGGAGAGTAGATTGCATGAATTCGTTCAATTTCATCAAGACGCTTGTGAATTTCTTCGCCAGTTAAGTGAACCTCTTCTTTTGGAAAGCTGTCAACGAATTGTTCCATTCGATAAAGCTTTGAAGTATTGACACCTGTGTTGGCAATGCTTAAAGACTGCGATACACAATCCTTTCCATCAAAGCAGTTAAATTCAATCGACATTAATCCGACATCGACCGTACAAGTTACACCAAGACTTTTTGAAAGCCTGTTCATGGAAGTACGAACGCGCCAAGCACCAGTTCCGCAGGATAGCATAATTAGTCCAACGCGGCCAATGACAGATGCCTTTTCAATAAGTCCGGCTTGGTTGATCAAAATATTGCCATTATTTTGCGTGTAATCATGCCATGGAATTTCCATGTGGTTTTTTTCCATGATATCAGTAAAATTAGTTTGCTGCATAAATGATTTCCTCGGCTCTTTGAACGTGTTTTTCCAGATGCTTTAAGAAGTGTGAATTTGGAAGGAAAATACCAAGTTCATCATAGCGTTTGTCATGTTCAGTAAGCGTGTCCTGTCCATAAAAGACAAATGCCATTGGGAGTTCTTTTTCCAGATCAGTCATTAAATCCCAGACAGCACAGTAAGCCTGAGCTTCTGTTTCCTGCTGCTTTACAGTGTCAGGAAGCTCACGAATTAAAAGAATGCCTGTATGCTCTTGAAGAACAATCTGCGTTGATGCGCTTATTTCCGGGTCATACGAATGTGTGTAGCAGTAAGCTTTTGCCAGATAGAGATTTTTCTTATTTGGGAGAGTGTTATAAACTTCACGAAAATGTTCATATTCTTTTTGGTGGAATGCTTTTTTATATTCAGGGAGCAGGTTGCCATTGTCATCTGTCATTATTACTGGATTTTGTTTGCCATCTGCGTTAAAGCGAAATGGGATTAAATAGGCATTCCTTAAAAGGTCAAACAGTGAATGCTGACAAATTGCCATTAGAAAAGCTGACAGATCTCTGTTGTCATATGCGTTGAATAATGCTTGCGTAAAATCGGGTGCAGAGAGTGGTGTAGCCTCATCTTCACTGCAAAAAAGGTATTTACAGAAAGTTTCCTGAAGCTTTTCACAGGCCCATGGATCTGATAAAATCTTTTTAAATAATGCTTCTGATTTTTCCTCTCTTGGAAAAATTGTTTTTTCTGCCATTTCTGATACAGTCCTTTCTTTTTTATTTCGGCTACATTATACTCTTAGAAAAATAGAAAGTAAAGATTAAAAACTGTACAATATTTATAATTAAAAAGTATAAAAATAATGTTAAATAATGAAAAAAAGTCAAAAAAGAACCATGATAAAATTGCCTTGATCAATCATGGTTCTTTCAAAAAATTAATAAACAACTGTTCCAAATGGCATCAGAGCAAGCTTTGCCATTTTAAAATGCTGCAGACCAAACGGAATACCGATTATGGTGATACACATGATGCAGCCCCATAACAGAGAGTGCAGTGCAATCGGGATACCAAAGAAAATGGCCCAGATGATATTTAGTAAAAAGCTTCCAAGTCCACCACCGTATGTAACATCCTTTCCAAACGGAAAAAGTGCCAGTCCAGCTAACTTAAAGCATTGCATGCCAACCGGGATTCCCACAATGGTGATGCACCAGATACATCCGGCAATTAAATATCCTAGTGCACTGACAAGACCTCCGCAGAGCATCCATATAATATTTCCAAGGCAACCCATAAAATTTTCCTTCCTTTCTTACACTAATTTAAGAAGAGAATACACATTTTTTGTGAGAAAGTCAAGATTATCTGCTGTTAGAGACACCACTTACGATATGGTAGTATGCGTTTGACGTGATGCGGTACACAATTGTGTAGAAGAGCGCAAATGCTCCAAAGCTGATTAACGTAACGATTGTATATAGATGCAGATTTGTTAAATTAAACAGCAGCAGGATTTTTCTAATCATCGGAAAGGCAAAAATCAGATGAATGCCGGCACCGACAAGTGGAAGGAAAAATACAGTAAGCAGTTGGGAGTTGATACTCTTTTTAATTTCGCGCTTTGTCATGCCTATTTTTTGCATAATATCAAAACGTGCCTGATCCTCATAGCCTTCTGAAATCTGCTTGTAATAAATAATCAAAACAGCGGCAATTAAGAAAACAATGCTTAAAACGATTGCCAGATAAAATAAGCTTCCAAAGTCTGCTAAAAATTCTTCATAATTAGCAGCACGGCTTTCAAACTGGCAACGCATAATTCCTGTGTTTTGTTTATAGCTTTGTGTGAAAAAATCAGAGATAGTGGATGAAAGATCATTTGCCAGCAAAATCTGATTATCACGATTTAAGTTGGTATCAAAGTTATAGTGCCAATAAAAGTAAACAGACTTTTCATTACCAGGCAATGCTGCAATGGCATCAACTGCCGCATGAATGTCTGGAACGATTAAGACGAATATAGTAGAAATATTTGCCATTGAGTTGCCGTCAGGTCTAAATTCGTCGATTTGCTTTTTGATTGTGTATGTCATGCCATGCTCAAAGGAAATAGTACTTTCATTATAAGCAGAGTCTCGAGTTGAAAAAAGCAGCGCTTCATCAGGGGCAAGAGTTTCATTCGTGCCCATCATTTTGTTGTAATCTGAAAGTGGAACGAAGTAAAACATTTTGCCTTCAAGGTAATTTGCTGTTTCAGAATGGCTGTCAAACGGAGTATCGCATACAAAGTCATTATCAATTAAATAGCCGTAAAAACAGGCGGACCGATAATCGGAAACATTGGATGGTGTACATTCATATTTATCCATCGCATCTGATGCAAGATTGCGAATTGATGCTGTATTTTCATCAGACATCATATCGAAAGAATCATAAGAAACAGTCGTATTAAATTGATACGGATAGCGATTAGATAATACATCATCCATACCGAAGTATAAGCTTACAGTAGTGGACAGCATAACAAGAACCATTGTAGCAAGGATACAGATGGAAGCCAGTCCAGCGCCATTTCTTTTCATTCTGTAAGCCATAGAAGAAATTGACACAAAATGATTTGCCTTGTAATAGTAGCGCTTATTTTTTTGAAGCAGCCTGCAGAATAAAACAGAGCCAGCGATCATGATAAGGTAGGTGCCAACGATAATAACTGCTATAAAAAACATGCCAAGTGCTGATACAGGATCTGCAACTGTTACAGCAAGATAATAGGCAGCAGCTAAACAAATCATACCTAGAAGACCTAAAAGGATATTTCCCTTTGGCGGTTTTTCACCGACAGATTCGCTTTTGACAAGCGTAATAGCATTTGAAAAATGAACCTGACGAAGTGTATTAAAAAACAGCAGAATAAAAATGCAGCCAAATACAGTTAGTGTAAATAAAATGGAGTCTGGTGAAATATGCATGGAATAAATAATCTGAGCGTGTGTCAGACGAGCCATGGCAAGTTCAGCAAGCTTTGAAAATAAAATGCCAAAACCTATGCCGAGAACAAGAGAAATCACTGCTGTCAAAAGTGTTTCCCAAAATAAAATGCGTGCAATATTTAGTTTTCCCATGCCAAGAATGTGATACAGACCAAATTCCTTTTTTCGTCTTCGGATTAAAAAGGAGTTTGTGTAAAACAGAAAAATACAGGAAAAAATACCTACTACAATGCTGCCCAAATTAAGCGTAGAGCGCATGATCTGGCCGCCATTCATAGATGTAATTGTATCACTGTAGTGCAGATAAGAAATGATATAGAACATCATTACCATTCCAATGCAGGTGCAAATAAATGGAACATACATCCTGCGATTTTTCCGGATGCCATCGAAGGCAAGCTTCGGGTAAAATCCTGTTTTCATCGGCGATCACCTCCTGTTGCAAGAAGTGTCAGTGTATCAGAAATTTTTTGATACAGCTGTTCATCAGTATCATTTCCACGGTAAATTTGGTGGAAAACCTCACCGTCTCGGATAAATAAAACACGTCCGGCAGTGCTGGCTGCCTTGACAGAATGCGTTACCATTACAATTGTTTGCCCGGTGCGGTTAATCTCTGAAAATAAACTAAGCAGCTCATCAGATGCCTTTGAATCGAGTGCACCAGTTGGTTCATCAGCCAAAATAAGCTTAGGATTTGTAATTAATGCGCGAGCAGCTGCGGCACGCTGTTTTTGCCCGCCTGAAACCTCATATGGATATTTTTTAAGTAATGCGCTGATACCAAGACGCTCTGCGATTGGCACCAAACGATCATGCATTTTTTTGTAAGGCATTCCGGCAAGTACAAGTGGAAGATAAATATTGTCCTCAAGTGTAAAGGTGTCTAACAGATTAAAATCCTGAAATACAAAGCCGAGATTGTCACGGCGAAATGCTGAGATTTGAGATTCCTTCAATTTTGACAGATTATTGCCATCTAAAATTACATTGCCTTCAGTTGGTTTATCTAAAGCAGCAAGGATATTTAAAAGTGTTGTTTTGCCTGAACCAGATTCGCCCATAATAGCAACATACTCGCCCTGCTCTACACTGAAATTTACATTCTTCAGTGCCTCAACCTTATTGCCGCCGAAGCGGGTGGAATATATTTTTTTCAATCCATTTACTTCAAGTATTGTCATGGTATTAAGTACCTCCTGTAATTCTTTCTTACAAGGCATAGTATAACAAAACGGAAAATGCATTGCCATTGAATTGGCTTACATTTTCCGCCCAAAAACTTACAGTAGTGTAAGAAATAAAGATTTTTGCTTTATTCAGCTTTTAGTGGATACTGATCAAGAGAAAGATATACGCAGGTTCCATTGTCTACCTCAGAGGTGATAGAAATGCCGATACCAAGATTTTTACAAATTCGTTTGCATAAGTAGAGTCCCAGACCACTTGCCTTTTTATCAGTGCGCCCGTTGCAGCCGGTGTAGCCCTTTTCAAAGATTCGTGGTAGATCCTGCGGTGCAATGCCGATACCAGTATCTTTTAAGCACAGCACCTTCGGCTGCGAAAAGAAGATCGAAATCGTTCCAGCTCGTGTGTATTTGAGCGCATTTGAAAGAAGCTGCTCAATGACAAAGCAAAACCATTTGTCATCAGTAATCATTTTTAGTGTTCCGCTTTCATCACTTGGAGGTGTGTATGAAAGGATAAGTTTTCTGTTAATAAATTCAGATGAAAAGCGTCGAATTGATTGACGAAGCAGTGGATCAAGCTCGTGCATTTTAAATACATAATCGCTTGAATTGGAATCAAGACGAAGAAATGCTAACACCATCTCTACATACTGTTCAATGTGCGACAAGTCACAGGAAAGCTTGCGCGCTAGCAAAGAATCCTCGTTTTGAAGCGTCAGGCGCATGGAGGAGATTGGTGTCTTGATTTGATGAACCCACACCGTGTAATAATCAATCATATCGGTAAGGCGAGTGGACTGTGCTGTTTTCAGCTCCAATATTTGCTCGGCAAGACCAGATAGCAAGAGCTGATAATCTGTGTTTTCAATCGAGTCTGACTGTGGAAGCGCACGAATCATATCAACTGAAAGTTCCGTTAGATTGGAAAGTTCCATCAGCCTTGTGTGTAATGCCTTTGTCTTTGAAAAATCCCATATGAAAAAGAAAAGCCCAAAACAGACACACAGAAGTGTTGGATAAGTCAATGCTTCCAATGGAAAGTTATAAAAGAAAAAGGTGATGGCAAAGGTAATGGAAAACAGCAAAAATAGCAGAATGTATTTAAGTTGCTGCTTTAAATAAGAAAAAAATAGTGACATCGTAAATTCCTCAACTTTCAATCAGGTATCCGACACCAAATTTTGTAGTGATAAAATGTATCAGCCCTGCACTATCTAGCTTTTTTCGAAGACGATTTATATTAACTGTAAGCGTATTTTCATCCACAAATTGATCTGTCTCCCATAGCCGTTCCATTAACTTTTCACGGCTGATAACTTTTCCTTTTTGTTCCATCAGACAGGATAAAATGCGATATTCATTTTTAGTTAATGGGATATCTTCGCCGTTAAAACTTAGCGTGTGATCATTTAAATCTAACAGTGCGCCGCGGTGTGCAAGCACATTAGAGGTCGGTGCAAAATCATAGCTTCTGCGAAGAAGTGCCTGTATTTTTGCAAGAAGTACATTTAAATCAAATGGCTTTGCAACAAAATCATCGGCACCGAGATTCATCGCCATAATGATATTCATGTTGTCGGCGGCAGAAGAGATAAAAATAATTGGCACACGTGAAAATTTTCTAATCTCGCTGCACCAGTGGTAGCCATTAAAAAATGGAAGTGTGATGTCGAGCAAAATGATATGCGGAGAAAATGAAGTAACTTCACCAGTGACATCACGAAAATTTTCAACGATGCGAACATCAAAATTCCACATAGATGCCTGAGTCTGAATAGCCTGTGCGATGCCTAAATCATCCTCGACAATTAATAGCTTGTATACTGGATTATCCATTGAATTATTTTGTCCTTTCTTAGTTTTATTTTAATTTTTATTCTATCATCCGCTATAAGCTTTGGCAAGAACCTTGTCATAACCTTAAAAATTTGATATGATGACACTACGGAAAGTGGGAAAAAGAACGATAACTGTTAGCAAAAAAAGTTTGTTTAAAATAAAGAAAGAGAGGCATTAAAATATGGAAGCAGCAATGAGAAGCGAGGAAGAGATGATGCATCTGATTTTGCAGGTTGCTAAAGATGATGAGCGTGTGCGTGCCGTTTATCTGAATGGTTCAAGAACTAATCCTAATGCACCGAAGGATCGTTTTCAGGATTATGATGTGGTATATGTTGTGACTGATACGAAGCCCTATTATGAAAATCATGATTGGATCAATCATTTTGGAAATGTTCTTTATATGCAAATGCCAGAATACATGGATTTGCTGTTAGAAAAAGAGTATACACCGCAGGATACTTTCGGTTGGCTTGCTATCTTTACAGATGGAAATCGTCTTGACATTCATGTAAGTTCATTTGACTATGCTGATAAGGATATCCGATCCGATCGTTTGTGCCGTATTTTGTTGGATAAGGACGGCAGGTATGGGGATGTCCCGGCAGAGTCCGATGCTGATCATTATGTGAAAAAGCCAACTGCAACTGAGTATCATTGTGAGTGCAACGAGTTTTATTGGTGCTTAAATAATATCGGAAAAGGTCTTGCCCGCGGTGAGCTGACTTATGCGATGGACATGCTATATGACTATGTACGTCCGTGCCTTAGTGTAATGCTTGGCTGGAAGATTGGTGCAGAGAACGATTGGTCTGTCAGCGTAGGAAAATCAGATAAATATATGAATCGTTACTTGACACCTGAAATTTGGAATCGTTATCTTGCAACAGTACCATCATGTGAATATGAGGCAATAAAGCAAGCAACAGAAACAATGATTGATTTATTCGAGGAGACAGCAAAGGAGGTTGCCGAATATTTGGGAACAAAGTATAATCAAATAGAAGCCGATGCTGCAAAGGAATATTTTACGTGGGTGTTGGCACAACAAAATTAAGTAAGGATAAACAGATCAATGGAACCATTTTACTATCAACATTTAATAAAGTCGGAACAGGCTGTGTATCATGCAATCAAAACAGGAGTGACGGCACTTGAGGATCATTTCCTCGTGCCGTATGCTGATCCTGCGCGAATTAGCATGATCTTCTTTCTGGTACGGCTCGACTGTCCGGAGATTTTTTATGCCGTCACAGTTAAGCTGCGCAAGTGGCCACAGTCCGATAATCTTGAAATTTTGCCAGAGTATCTATTTGACAAAAAGACAATTCGCCAGCAGCAAAAGGCGATGAGTGCGCGAGTAGAAAAACTTGCAAGAGTCGTAAGTACAAAGACAGAACTTGAAAAAGAATTATATATTCACGATTTTATCTGTGAAAATATACACTACGATAAACTCAAAAAGCCATATTCTCATGAGATCATCGGTCCACTCGGTCATGGTGTCGGTGTCTGCGAGGGTATTGCAAAGTCGGTTAAAGTTTTGTGCGATGCGCTTGGAATATGGTGCATTATCGTAATTTCCGAGGCCAACCCAGAAAAGAAAATTAAATATCGTCATGCTTGGAATATCGTAAAAATCGGAAAGACATACTATCATCTGGATGCAACCTTTGATTTATCTTTGAGCAAAACGTTGATTCGTCATGACTATTTTAATCTAAGTGATGATGCTATTTTCCGTGATCATGAGCCAATCATGACAGATTATGTTCCATGCACGGATGGCAGTCACTTCTATTACTTAGAAAAGAAACTTTCTTTTACCAAACAAGAAGAAGTAAAAAAGCGTGCAGCACAGGCTGCCAAAAAGAAAAAGCCATTTTTGTTTCATTGGCGTGGAGGCTATCTGACAAGAGAGATTTTGAAGGAACTTCTAATTGGTATAGAAGAGGCAGCAAAGGAAAAAGGCAAACAGGCAAAAGTGAGCTTAAACTGGATGCAAGCAGTGATTTATGTTGAGTTTGAGGATATGGATGAGGCAGTAGCGGTACCAATGCAAAACTCAGATGATGTTGATAACGTTGAGATAGAGCAGGCAAATGAAGGAGAATTACTATAAGCTGATGGGTAAATTTTTATAAATTGTCATACAATGATGTCGAATCTTGTCGAAGTATTTCACTTGCCTTTTTGAGGTGATGTATTATACTAGGTATTAGAAAGACATTAAAACAAACTTTTGATTAGAATGCTTTCATGTATTCCCCGCGCAAGCGGGGATGATCCTACGTTTTTGGGACGTATATGCTTTTCTGGTGAGTATTCCCCGCATAAGCGGGGCTTTTTTATTGTTTCAGATAGACAAAACTGCCGCACCTTGTTATACTCAAAATAGCAAATAAATTTTTATTTTTATATGAAAACGCAGGAGGAAAAAAATAATGGGCAACGGAATAAAACCGACTGTCTACAGCCACTTTACACTTGGCGATATGGCGGCATACTACATGCTGGAAAAGGAAGATAGCCAAATCGAGTTGATGCTAGTTCCAGTTAAAAAAGAGAAAGAATTAACAGAAAAACTGGATGCAATGCTCGAAAGCAAATGCTTACACGGAGATAGCCTGATTCAGGTAAAGCTGCTTGATGATATGTATCCGGGTGCGTACGGACCGGGTACAAGTATGCGAAACAGCGGGACAGTAGACGAATGCCGCTTTGAAAAGCAGGTACATAAAACCGAAGGTACAAAAGAAATTATCGAGACTTGGCTTGAGGATGGCAGAGGTCATCACTTTGTCCACACACTGACATGGACAAAGGGCGAGTATGCGCTGGGAAGCACAACTACCATAGTAAATAATGCAGATACTCCGACAACTATGGAGCTTCTGACAAGTTTCTCTATTGGACTTATCTCTCCATTCGAGGAAGCCGACGCATCTGAGTGCTTAAAGATTCACCGCATCCGCAGCAAGTGGAGTCAGGAAGGCCGCCTTGTTACCGAGTCTGCAGAGGATTTGCAGCTTGAGCCATCATGGGCATACTGGCAGGTAAACTCTACACGCTACGGCCAGATCGGTTCCATGCCAGTCAAAGGATATTTCCCATTTGGTGCAGTCGAAGACACAAAGGCAGGTGTTGTATGGGCAGCGCAGTTAGCGATAGAGTGTTCTTGGCAGATGGAGTTTTACCGCAGAGATGATGGCATGGCATTCTCTGGTGGTTTAGCAGACCGTGAGTTTGGACAGTGGATGAAGACCATTAAACCGGGCGAATCTTTCACCACACCAGAGGCAATTCTTACCGTTTGCTGTAGTGATGAGCGCGCAGGAAGCACAGTAGATTATGCATGCCAGCGACTGACTCAGTATGCGCAGAAGTATGTAAATGCAGCACCGGAAAGTGAGCAGCATCTTCCGATTCTGTTTAATGAGTATTGCACCACATGGGGTCTGCCGTCCCATGAAAACATTAAAGGTATCCTAGAAGCCGTTAAGGGAAAAGGTCTTGAGTACTTTGTTGTGGACTGTGGCTGGTTCGTTGAGGAAGGTGTACACTGGAGCCGCAGCATGGGTGACTATGTACCATCTGATCGTCTTTTCCCAGAAGGTCTTGGTGCAGTCAGCGATGATATTCGCAAGGCAGGCATGAAGCCAGGTATCTGGTTTGAAATTGATAATGTTGGGCGCGATTCTCATGTTTATTCTGAGCGTGAGGATCTGATGCTTCACCGTGACGGAAAAGTGCTTACGACAAAGGAACGCCGTTTCTTTGATATGAATAACCCGGACGCGATTGCCTACTTAACAGACAAGGTAATAGGTCAGCTCAAAAAATATGATTTTGAGTATATGAAGATGGACTATAACGATACGATTGGCATTGGATGTGATGGTGCGGAATCACTCGGAGAGGGTCTTCGCCGTGACCGTGAGGCATCTGTTAATTTTGTGCGTAAAGTAAAGGAAGAGATTCCGGGAATTATTCTGGAAAACTGTGCATCTGGCGGTCATAAGTTAGAGCCATTGATGATGAGTGAGTGCAGCATGGCATCCTTCTCTGATGCGCACGAGTGCGAGGAAATTCCAGTTATTGCAGCAGCACTTCATAGGACAATTCTTCCAAGACAGAGTCAGATCTGGGCAGTTATCAGAAAGACTGATTCTGTGAAGCGTATCGGCTACACCGTTGCGAGTACGCTTCTTGGCCGCATGTGCTTCTCTGGTGATGTGACTGAACTGAGCGCAGAGCAGTGGAAGGCAATCGAAGATGGAATGGCATTCTATAAAAAGGCAGCACCAGCAATTCGCGATGGTTATAGTTATATTTACAGCCATAAGGGAAGCAGTGATCGCCATTTGACTGGCTGGCAGGCAGTGATCCGCGTGCAGAGTGAGGAAGGAAAGCTCTATGAAGGCAAGCATGAAAGTGCATTTGTTACAGCGCATATCTTCCACGGCGAGATTCCAGAAAAGATAGTGATTGATCTGCCAGAGGGCTGCCCAGGCACGATTGCTGATATTTATGCACCGACTGCAATTACCGCTAAAGTTGAAGGCAGGCAGTTAATTATAACACCATCGGAGGAGATGGAAGCAATTAGTGTGCTGTTAAGAGATAAGCATGATTGATCAATTTGTTTTCAAAAGAGCACAAAATTGCACAGACCATCATAACAAGTATGGGGCTAGAGAAAACTACTCAAGGAGTTGTTCAAGAAGCGAAGGCAGACCAAGAGTAAGAATTGATTTTCGTGACGTTTGCTTGTCAGCAGAAGTTATGTTTGACTGATTATTTGAAGATGTTTTGTTTAGACAAATTGCTTCGTAGCAGTCTTTATCTAAAAGATCAAAAAGCATCTGACTAGAAGAATCTGGCACGTCAATAAAAGCTTCATTGGCAAAGCAAAGAGGCGGAAAGGCAAGGCACCACCAGTTTGAGCCGCGTCCGCTTCCTATTGTCACAAGAAGTGTGTCGTATATACCGGCTGGAAATTGATAGTTTCCATATGTTTTATAAGGAAAGAGATGGGAACCGAGTGTACACGAGGCGTAATTTTGTGCGCCATAATTGGACAGTACATAATTGCAGTAAGCATTTAAAAAGGGGAGGCTTTCACGTAAAAGCGTGAGTGCCTCTTCTTTTGTCTTTATATCTGAAAGTGCAGGAGAAAGAAGAGTAATCATTTTTTTACTCAATTCATTTTTTTCATACTGGTCAATCGAAGAATCGCTGTCTGCAAGGACGCGAAAGCGTAAAAGTTTATCAGAAAGCAGGGAAGAATCATTTTTTCGATATGGGTGAATCAAAAAAACAAATGTGAAAAGTGTTGTAATGGCTAAAAGAAAAATTGTGAGTTTTTTTCTGAGTGTCATTTTGAAAATCAATACCTCCTTATCATGTTGTATAAAGTATTAACCAAAATATGGAAAAATATACGAAAACCGCGAAAATCAAAGTGTTCTGGACACATTCCTTGACAAGGCTTTCAAAAACCGATATACTAACCGTGTGTGTCGTGTAGTCAGGATTTATAGCAAATCCGCACGGCAAAAAGACGCTGATGGAGACAGTAATCTAAGCATAAAGCAGGACAGCGAACCGCAAAGGATGAGAGGCGGATACTGCGGGCAAAAGATGAACATCACTCCGGAGTTGCCGACTGAAATGATAGACTGTCTGTTAATGACAGAGTGCTAAAGTAAGTCAGGACGTTATTCCAACGTTATCGGAAAGCATATATCATACAGCGATGGTATACGCGCTGTAGCGTATGAGAAAGGAGAAAACTATGTTGTACAATAAGGTTCCTACAGACTTAAAGTTTGTGGAGAGGGAGAAGGAAGTTTCCAAATTCTGGAAAGAGCATCATATCTTCGAAAAGAGTATCGAGGAGAGAGAGGGCTGCCCTGAGTACATGTTTTATGACGGTCCGCCGACAGCAAACGGCAAGCCGCATGTTGGACACGTGGTAACCCGTGCGATCAAGGATATGATCCCTCGTTACAGAACCATGAAAGGATATCAGGTACCGAGAAAGGCCGGTTGGGATACACACGGACTTCCGGTTGAGCTTGAAGTAGAGAAGGAGCTTGGTCTGGACGGAAAAGAGCAGATCGAGCAGTATGGAGTTGAGCCATTTATCGAGCGCTGTAAGGCAAATGTCTGGAAATATAAGGGTATGTGGGAAGAATTTTCCGAGACCGTTGGTTTCTGGGCTGATATGGAAAATCCATATGTAACTTATTACGATGATTTCATTGAGTCTGAATGGTGGGCATTAAAGACAATCTGGGACAAAGGACTGCTCTACAAGGGCTTTAAGATCGTTCCGTACTGCCCAAGATGTGGAACTCCGCTTTCAAGCCATGAGGTTGCACAGGGCTATAAGGATGTCAAAGAGCGTTCTGCAATTGTACGTTTCAAGGTAAAGGGTGAGGACGCATACTTCTTAGCATGGACAACTACACCATGGACACTGCCGTCAAACGTTGCACTTTGTGTAAATCCAGAGGATACCTACTGCAAGGTAAAGGCAGCAGATGGCTATACCTATTACATGGCAGAGGCACTTCTTGAGAACGTACTTGGTCGTCTTAAGACAGAGGATGCGCCGGCATATGAGATTCTTGAGACTTATAAAGGAAAGGATCTTGAGTACAAGGAGTACGAGCCGCTGTTTAAGTGTTCTGGAGATGTTGCTGCAAAGCAGAATAAGAAGGGCTTCTTTGTGACATGTGACAGCTATGTTACCATGAGTGATGGTACTGGTATTGTTCACATTGCACCTGCATTTGGTGAAGACGATGCAAAGGTCGGCAGAAAGTATGATCTTCCGTTCGTACAGTTAGTAGACAGCAAGGGTGAGATGACTAAAGAGACTCCGTATGCAGGACTTTTTGTCAAGAAGGCAGACCCGGAAGTATTAAAGGATCTGGAAGCAGAAGGCAAGCTCTTTGCAGCACCGAAGTTTGAGCACAGCTATCCTCATTGCTGGAGATGTAATACTCCGCTTATCTACTATGCAAGAGAGTCTTGGTTCATCAAGATGACAGCTGTAAAGGATCATCTGATTGCAAACAACAACACCATAAACTGGATTCCGGAGAGCATCGGTAAGGGTCGTTTTGGCGATTGGCTGACAAACGTTCAGGACTGGGGACTTAGCCGTAACCGTTATTGGGGAACACCACTGAATATCTGGCAGTGTTCATGCGGTCATATGCATGCTATCGGAAGCAAGGAAGAATTAAAGAAGATGTCACCAGACTGTCCGGATAATATTGAGCTTCATCGCCCATTCATCGATCAGGTTCATGTTACCTGCCCGAAGTGTGGAAAGCCGATGACAAGAGTACCAGAAGTAATCGACTGCTGGTTTGACTCAGGATCTATGCCATTTGCACAGTATCATTATCCATTTGAGAATAAGGAAGTCTTCGAGAAGAATTTCCCAGCTGACTTTATCAGTGAGGCAGTAGACCAGACAAGAGGATGGTTCTATTCCCTGCTTGCAATCTCAACTCTTTTATTTGACAAAGCACCTTATAAGAACGTTATCGTTCTTGGCCATATTCAGGATAAAGACGGTCAGAAGATGAGTAAGTCCAAGGGCAACGCCGTTGACCCAATGGATGCACTGCGCCAGCACGGAGCAGATGCAATCCGCTGGTATTTCTACTCCAATTCCGCACCGTGGCTTCCGAACCGTTTCCACGATGATGCAGTAAAGGAAGGCCGCAGTAAGTTCATGGGTACTCTGTGGAACACCTACGCTTTCTACGTACTGTATGCAAACATCGACAACTTCAATCCGATGGAGCACACATTAGATTATGAGAAGCTTTCCGTTATGGATAAGTGGATTTTGTCTAAGTTAAACTCTACGATTCAGACATGCGACAGCAGCCTGGAAAACTACAAGATTCCAGAGACTGCAAAGGCACTTCAGGAATTTGTTGATGATTTGAGCAACTGGTATGTACGCCGCAGCCGTGAGCGCTACTGGGCAAAGGGAATGGAGCAGGATAAGGTGAATGCCTATATGACGCTGTATACCTGTCTGACTGAAATTGCAAAGGCAGCAGCGCCGATGATTCCGTTTATGACAGAGGAGATCTATCAGAATATCGTTGTAAAGGTAGATCCATCCGCGCCGGAGAGCATCCATCTGTGTGATTATCCAAAGGCAAATGAGGCACATGTAGACAAGGAACTTGAAGCAGACATGGATCTTGTTTTAAAGGTTGTTGTTCTTGGCCGCGCATGCCGAAACAGTGGAAACATGAAGAACCGTCAGCCGCTTGCAAACATGTTTGTAAAGGCACCATTTACATTAAACGAGTTCTTTAAGGATATCATTGCAGACGAGTTAAATATTAAGGCAGTTACATTTACAGACGATGTACGTTCCTTTACTACCTACACCTTTAAGCCGCAGCTTCGTACAGTAGGTCCGAAGTACGGAAAGCTTCTTGGAAAGATTCGTACCGCCCTTTCTTCTGTAGACGGCAATGCCGCTATGGATGAGTTAAAGGCAAATGGTTCTGTCAACTTTGATTTTGATGGCGAGAAGGTTGTTCTTACTGAGGAAGACCTTTTGATCGATATGACGCAGAAAGAAGGCTATGTAACAGAGAGCAATCAGGATGTTACAGTAGTATTAGACTGCAACTTAACACCAGAGCTGCTTGAAGAAGGCTTTGTAAGAGAGATCATCAGTAAGATCCAGACGATGCGTAAGGAAGCAGGATTCGAGGTAACGGATCACATCACAGTCGGCTACAAGGACAATGCAAAGATTGAGACCATCTTCAGCAAGTATGCAGATGAGATTTGTGCAGATGTACTTGCAGATAAGCTGACAGACAGTGAGATCAGCGGCTACACCAAGGAGTGGAGCATCAACGGCGAGACTGTTGTACTCACTGTCAGCAAGGAATAAACCTAAGGAGGATGAAATGAAAACAACGATTGATAAGGCTGAGCTGAAAAAGCAGATCATCTACAACGTAAAGACCTTGTACAGAAAAACCATCGATGAGGCAACTCCGCAGCAGGTTTTTCAGGCAGTATCCTATGCACTGAAGGATGATATCATTGATCAGTGGATTGCAACTCACAAGGAGATTGAGCGCACTGATGCAAAGACGCTGTATTATCTTTCAATGGAGTTTCTGATGGGCCGTGCTCTTGGAAACAACATTTTAAATTTGTGTGCACAGAATGAGGTAAAAGAGGTTCTTGAAGAACTCGGTTTTGATCTGAATACTATCGAGGATCAGGAGCCGGATCCGGCACTTGGAAACGGTGGTCTTGGACGTCTGGCAGCATGCTTCTTAGATTCTCTTGCAACACTTGGCTATCCGGCATATGGATGTGGAATCCGTTACAAGTATGGTATGTTTGCACAGAAGATCGAGGACGGTTATCAGAGAGAAGTTCCGGATGACTGGTTAAGAGATGGTTATCCATTTGAAATTCGCCGTGCTGAGTATGCTTGTGAGGTTAAGTTTGGCGGCTACGTAACAGTAACAAAGGACGAGACAGGAAGAGAGCATTTTGGACAGGCAGGATATCAGTCTGTTCGTGCCGTACCGTATGATCTGCCAGTTGTAGGCTATGGAAACAACGTTGTAAATACACTTCGTATTTGGGACGCAGAGCCAATCAATACCTTTAACCTGGATTCTTTTGATAAGGGTGATTATCAGAAGGCAGTTGAGCAGGAGAACCTGGCAAAGAATATCGTAGAGGTACTTTACCCGAATGATAATCACTATGCAGGAAAGGAGCTGCGTTTAAAGCAGCAGTATTTCTTCATTTCAGCTTCCTTACAGACTGCTGTAAACAAATATAAGAAGGCTCATAACGGCGATGTTACAAAAATGTATGAGAAGGTTGCATTCCAGATGAATGATACCCATCCGTCTATGGCAGTAGCAGAGCTTATGCGTATCCTTATGGATGAGGAGAATCTGACATGGGAGGCTGCATGGGAAATCACAACAAAGTGCTGTGCTTACACCAACCACACCATCATGGCAGAGGCTCTTGAGAAGTGGCCGATTGAGCTGTTCTCACGTCTGCTTCCGCGTATTTACGGAATCGTTGAGGAGATCAACCGCCGCTTTGTAGAGGAAATCGAAGCTACCTACCCGGGCAACCATGAGAAGATCGCAAAGATGGCAATCATCTATGACGGTCAGGTTCGCATGGCACATCTGGCAATTGTAGGTTCCTATTCTGTAAACGGTGTAGCAAAGCTTCATACAGAAATTCTGGAGAAGCAGGAGTTAAAGGACTTCTACCAGATGATGCCGGAGAAGTTTAACAACAAGACAAATGGTATCACACAGAGACGTTTCCTGCTTCATGCAAACCCACTGCTTGCAAACTGGGTAACTGATAAGATCAGTGATGCATGGATTACCAACCTTCCAGAGATCTCAAAGCTTAAGCTGTTTGTAGATGATCCGAAGAGCCAGCAGGAGTTCATGAACATCAAGTATCAGAACAAGGTTCGTCTTGCAAAGTATATCAAGGAGCACAACGGAATTGACGTTGATCCGCGTTCCATCTTTGATGTACAGGTAAAGCGTCTGCATGAGTATAAGAGACAGCTCTTAAACATCCTGCATGTTATGTACATTTACAATGAGTTAAAGAGCCATCCGGATATGGAGTATTATCCACATACCTTCATCTTTGGTGCAAAGGCAGCAGCAGGCTATCGCCGTGCAAAGCTGACCATTAAGCTGATCAACTCTGTAGCAGATGTCATCAACAATGATAAGTCCATCAACGGCAAGATTAAGGTAGTCTTCATTGAGAACTATCGTGTATCAAATGCAGAGATCATCTTTGCAGCAGCTGATGTTTCAGAGCAGATTTCTACTGCATCTAAGGAGGCATCTGGTACTGGTAACATGAAGTTTATGTTAAATGGTGCAATCACCTGCGGTACACTTGACGGTGCAAACGTAGAGATTCTTGAGGAAGTTGGCAAGGACAACGCTGTTATCTTTGGTATGACCGCAGATGAGGTTATCAATTATGAAAAGAATGGCGGCTATGATCCAATGCAGATCTTCAACGAGAATCAGGAGATTCGTCAGGTTCTTATGCAGTTAATCAATGGCTTCTATTCACCACAGGATCCGGAGCTGTTCCGCGATATCTACAATTCACTGCTTAATACCTACAGCAGCGACCGCGCAGACACATACTTCATCCTCAAGGATTTCATGTCCTATCATGAGGCACATATGAAGATTAACGAGCTGTATCAGGATCAGACAAGATGGGCACACATCGTTATGATGAACACCGCATGCAGCGGAAAGTTCACATCTGACCGTACCATCCAGCAGTATGTTGACGAGATCTGGGAGCTTGACAAGGTAACAGTTGAACTGTAATGAATTGGAAATATGCGGTGCATGTATAAAATTGTGCAATGCAGAAAACAATAAGATAGAAGTTTAAATGCCATCGGGGGCAGGGTAATGCGGCGTTAAAAGTCACATTCCCTGTCCCTGTTTGTTTTATGAAAGGAGAAAATCATGAGAAAAACAGGACTTATTATTTTAATGACAGCTGCAGCACTCTCTATGAGCGCATGCAGCAGAACTGAAAAACCAGAGTCAACAAAGCCATCAGGCACAGTGGCAAATGAAAAGGAAACCGTAAAGAAAACTGAGAAGGAAACCGAGAAAGCAACTGAAAAGAAGACAGAAGCGCAGACTGAGGATCAAACAGAAAAAGAGACAGAAACAAAAGAGACATTATCTGAGAGTGAATCAGAGGCAGCAGCAACTGATGAAAACGTTTTGCAGTTAGATGCAGAGCTTAGTGAGCTGTTAGATAATATGTATGCAATCAAGGGACCAGATTTTGATGTGGAAACTGACACTGTTGATTTTGATGATGAGTATGCAGTATCTTCCTATACAGGTCTGACGATGGATGATGTGAAAAAGCTTGATGCAGCAATTGTATCTGAGCCAATGATGGGTTCACAGGCATATTCACTTGTGCTTGTTAGACTTAAGGATAAGGCAGATGCAGCTGATATTGCACAGAAAATGGCAGATGGAATTAATCCGCGCAAGTGGGTATGTGTAGAGGCAGATGAGCTGACTGTAGTATCAAAGGATAATATTATTATGCTTTTTATGGCAGATCATGAGCTTTACAGCATGGACGATGCTGTAGCTGCGTTCACAGAGGTATGCGGTAATCCAGACAATACCTGTCAGCCAAAATAAAAAATAAAAAAATAAAATGTTATTTTCCGGACTTCCATTTTTATATTATTTCCTTCCGGCGGTGCTGGTGTGCTATTTTGCAGCACCGCGGAAATTGAAAAATGCAGTGCTTTTTGTGTTCAGCCTGATTTTTTACGGATGGGGAGAGCCGCGCTATATTGTGCTTATGATTGTGTCAATTGTGAGTGGTTTTGTTTTTGCACTTATGATTGAAAAAAAACAGAATAAAAAAAGCGGACTCATCCTAATGTGGATATCTGTGGCAGTAAGCCTGTCATTTCTTCTTATATTTAAATATGCTGATTTTTTAATTGAAAATGTGAATCAGCTGCCAGGTGTGTCACTGCCTTTTTCTAAGCTGTCTCTTCCAATAGGAATAAGTTTTTATACATTTCAGATCATCAGTTATACTGTAGATGTCTGGATAGGAGATACTAAAGCCCAAAGAAACATTATTTCATTTGGAACATATGTATCGCTGTTTCCGCAGCTGATTGCGGGACCGATTGTGCGATACACGGATATTGAAAGAGAGCTGCAGGAAAGAAAGCATAGCGTCACACTTGCTGCATCAGGCATAAAGCGATTTTTGATAGGATTAAGCAAGAAGGTATTGATTGCAAATGTACTGGGAGAACTGACAGATATCTGTCTAAAAACATCGCAGCCAAGCATATTATCTTGGTGGATGTATGCGGCAGCGCTTGTACTTCAGATTTACTTTGATTTTTCAGGCTACAGTGATATGGCGATTGGGTTAGGCCGCATTTTTGGCTTTCAGTTTCCAGAAAATTTTAATTATCCTCTGATTAGCCGCAGCGTAAAGGAGTTCTGGCGCAGATGGCATATCAGTCTTGGCAGCTGGTTTCGCGATTACGTTTATATTCCTCTTGGAGGAAGCCGCGTAAAGACTGGACTTTATGTGAGAAATGTCATAGCCGTGTGGATGCTTACAGGACTGTGGCATGGCGCATCATGGAACTTTGTCTTGTGGGGAGCAGGTTTTGGAGTGCTTCTTTTGTGCGAGCGATTTTTATGGGGAAAATGGCTGGAACGAATGCCGTCTATTATTTCACATTTGTATTTGCTTTTTATTATTTTACTTAGCTTCATTCTTTTTTCAGCAGACACAATACCACAGGCTATGCAGCGAATAGGCGGATTGTTTGGCGCAGGAAAATTGCCAGTCATATCAGTACAAAGTGTGTATTATCTAAGAAGCTATGGACTGCTGCTTATTTTTGCAGCAATCGCAGCAACACCGCTGCCAGTGACAGCATTTAATAGATTTATGAAAACAAAGGCAGGAAGTATTCTTAATTGGGTGATGCCGATTGTGCTTGTAGGACTATTTTTGCTGGCAACTGCCTTTTTGGTGGACGGTTCATATAATCCATTTTTATATTTTAGGTTTTAAGCATTGGGGAGAGTTTATGATAAAAAAAGAAAAACAACAGGCTATTGTCACATTGCTTATAACAGGACTTACATTTGGAATACTTTGCCTTGCAGCATGGTTTCATACGCCAAATCAGATATCTGTCTCTGAGCGAAGACGTCTGGCACAGCTTCCCGCGCTTACAAAAGACAGTGTGGGAAAGGGAAACTTTATGAGTGGCTTTGAGCGTTACAGTCAGGATCAGTTTCCATTTCGTGAAGCATTTAGAAAGCTAAAAACGAAAGCGCTGTTTTCTTTGTATCAGCAAAAAGATGTTCATGGAATTTATGTTGCAGACGGCTATGCAGCATCAATAGAAAGCGAAATCAATGAGGCTTCCGTGTCACATGCAGTTAATGCATTTGAGCATGTCTATACACAGTATTTAAAAAATGGCAGTCATGAAATTTATGCAGCAATAGTACCAGATAAAGGCTATTATCTTGCGGCGAAAAAAGGGTATCCGGTGATGGATTATGATAAGTTTTTTAAATACTTTGAAAATGGGATGCCATATGCGAAGTTTATTGATCTTACACAGACGCTGTCTCTTGAGGCATACTATTTTACAGACAGTCATTGGCGTCAGGAAGCACTGATAGAAACAGCCAACCAGATAAAAAGAAATATGAAAAATGATACTTTATCAGATGACTATGATATTTGTCAGGCAGCAGATTCTTTTTATGGTGTATACAGCGGTCAGGCGGCACTTCAAGTAACACCTGACAAGATTATGTATATAGACAGTGAAATCATTTCACAGGCACAGGTTTATAATTATGAGACGAAAAAGACAGGCGCTGTTTATGACAAGGATAAGCTGACAGGCTATGATCCTTATGATTTTTTCCTGTCAGGTCCATCAGCACTTCTTAGGATTGAAAATCCTAAGGCAGCAGAAAAGAAAAATCTAATCGTCTTTCGTGATTCCTATGGCAGCAGTCTGATTCCTCTTTTAATTGATTCCTACAGCAGTATAGTGGTTGTAGATCTCCGTTATATCGCGCAAAAAAAATTAGGAGAATTAATTGATTTTGAATCAGATGAAATGGCAAATGCAGACGTGCTGTTTTTATATGGAACGATTCTATTAAATGACAGCAGTACGATTAAAAAATAAAAAAATCCAATAGGCGGAATATTAATCCGGCCTATTGGACTTTTTTATTTATTGATAATCAAAAATCCACTCCAAAAAGTCAATGGAAGTCTGAAGTCTTGACGTGTTGACAGCAATGCCAAGGTAACATGGTGTACCTAATAGACAATTTTTATTTACGATACGAGTATCACTAACGTCTATTGCAGCTGCGTACTGGCCAAGGACCTTGCCAGCTTCATCAGTGCGGCTTAAGTAAAGGATACGATCCTGCTCCTTTAAGTATTGGAAGAATGCCGGAGAAAGTGTTTCCTCGAGATCGGCAAATAAGGTATTATCTTCCTCACCGACACCATAATAATTGACAAATGCAGTATTGCCGCCGAGTACATCAAGATCATGAGCGGCTGCCATTGCCATTACCTTCATCATAGAGGTATAGGAAGCCTCGTCTGCTCCGCTAAAGTCAAGATATTCTGTCAGATTAAAACTGATCTGATAGTCTTTAAGGCTCATATCCTCATAGGCGGCAAATTCTTTTTCAAGGGAATCAACATCAGCATTATCTGATAAGTAGTTGTTATAAACATGAACCTGCACGATAAATGGACGGCTGTTTCTGATTACGGACATGGTGATACTAATCACAATGGCGATCACACCTATGATCACAAAGACTGGAACCTTGTAATAGCTCCAGAAATATTCCCATCCATCCTTAAAGCCCATTGACTTCATTTTAGCAATTTCAGATTTAAAACTGCGTTTTTCACTTTTTACCGGGTTAAATTCCTCCTTTTTTGGTTGTTTTTTGCTTGGGTCATCTGCTTCAATTCTCATATTTTAATCCATGCCTTTCTGTGGTATAAAAAGTATGATACTAGTGTAACACAGTTTTTGCGATATGGAAATGAAAATAGTATGATTAGTATAAAATAATCATAAAATCTGCATCATTCGTTTGCATTTTTAGGAATCCTCATATATAATAAAATCTATGAGCGGCAAATAAAAAATATAGCCGTCCGGGAGCGTATGCGTGATCGCAGCGCAATATGTGAAAAAGGAATAGAGGTACTTATAATGGGAAGCTTGTTTAATCTTGATAATCCAATTTGGCGGTTTATGGGAAAACTCGTAGATGTGTTTATCCTGACACTTTTGTGGGCTGTCTGCTGTATCCCGATCATTACGATTGGACCAGCATCAACTGCGGTGTATTATGTAACACTGAAACTTGTGAGGGATGAGGAGTCGTACACAGTAAGAAGCTTCTTTAAGTCCTTCAAGGAAAACTTCAAGCAGGGAAGCGTGATCGGTATCATCATGACACTGCTTCTTGTATTCTTCTTGTATGATATCTATGCATACTTTATGATGGGTACACAGATTAGCCGTATTCTTGGAATTGTATTCCTTGGAATTTTCTTACTTTATCTGATTACACTTGTTTATGTATATCCGCTTCAGGCAAAGTTTTACAATAAGATTCGCTTCACACTCAGAAATGCACTGTTCATCGGTGTAAAGCATATCTTCCGCAGCCTGGCAATGATTATTATTGCAATAGCTGTTATCGTGGGATGTCTGTTCTTCCCACCATTGATCTTATTAAGCTATGGTCTGATTGCATTTTTACAGTCGTACTTCTTGGTAGTAATCTTCGATAAGTATATCCCGAAGGAAGACGAGGCAAATGGCGATTCTGTAGTTGCAGAGGCTAAACGTGAGTTAGAGGCACAGGAAGCAGAAGAAGGCGAGCAGGTTCATATCGTTATGACCCAGCAAGATCAGCAGCCAGCAGATACACAGGTCTTTTCAAGAGAGATGTTTGCATCAAGAGAACCTAAAGAAGAAACAGAAGGCGCAGACACGCAGGATAATAAAGAAGAGCAAAAATAAAAGTAAAAGCGAGGCAGTTGGTGAAAACCAACTGTCTTTTTTTTGCTACAATTTACGGATAAAACATTATCTAAACCATTGCACCGGAGGGCTTTTGTAAGCAACTAAAAAAATTTTGGTTTTTTAAGAAATTCATTTCCAGATTTTGTCTTATATGGTATAAGGTGTTATATATAGCCGCAGAGAAGAAAGAGAGGACAGGGGGATGACAGATATTGACATTATCAGGTTGTTATGGATACGAGACGAGATTGCAATAGAAGAGCTTGAAATAAATTATGGACATTACTGCAGACAGATTTCATGGGAAATTGTACAGAACCGTGAGGATGTGAGTGAATGTTTAAATGATACTTGGTGGAAAACATGGTGCAGCATTCCAGAAAACAGACCAGATTCGCTTCGAGCATATGTCGCAAGGATTACAAGAAATTTATCGCTTAACAAGATAATTCATAATAAGGCATGGAAACGCGGATATGGAAAAATTAGTGCAATAGAGCAGGAAGTTGGTGATCTTATCGGTGAGGACGCTATTAGCCGTATGATTGACAGAGATGATTTTGTACAGCGTCTGAATGGATTTCTGGAAAAACAGACAAGAACAGATCGAATGATTTTCGTGCTTAGATTTTGGTATATGGAGACACCACGGGAAATTGCAAAGCATATGGGTTTAAAGGAAAAAAATGTTTATAACACATTGTATCAGATGAGAAAGCGTTTTAGAGTTTATTGGGAACAAAGTGGAAAGGAGGACACTGTTTATGAAAAAGCATGATTTTGAAAGCACGTCTAAGAAAAATGCAAAAGAGCAAACACCTGAAATGGCAGAGCGGGAACAAGAAATTTTGATGTGGATGGGCGATATCCGTGATGATTTTATCTTAGAGGCGGAGGATTACAAGCACTATCAGAGCGATAAAAGTGTGCCAGGATATTTTATTGTAGGCGGTACACTTGCCGCTGCAGCAGCAATTTGTACGGCAATCTTCTTTCAGACAGGCCGAAATCGAATCGATCATTCAAATGTTCCGATGCAGCTTCCATATCAGACAGAAGAGACAAAGGAAATTGAGTTGGAGACAGAGGAAGAGACGACAGAAGAAGAGACGACACAAGCAGAAACAACAGAAGCAGAGACAACACAAGTAGAGACAACAGAAGCTGCATTACAGGAAACAACAAATGAGGATGGCTGGCTTAGTAATTCAACAAACTATCAATTTATGGTGCAGACAGATGAAAGTACAGTATCTGTATATAATGCATGGGATGGCAGTCTTAAAACTACCATTGCTGGAAAATTGTTAACAGGGAAAAAGTGTGTTCTTGTAAAGACTGGAGAGCGAGTACCGATAAATAATCTTCAAACGGTGGGCTATCAGATGTATGTCGGCGGAGAATTGCAGCTTAGTCAGGAGTTTCATACGTACTGGAATCAGTTGTCAGATACGGTATTTACAAGCAGCGACAGTACACTCTATTCATCAGGAAAGTTGTATAGTATTAATGGTATTGAACTGACACAGGATAATCAGGTATTCAGACGAGTAGGAGATCATATTTATAGCGAAGATTATGTGTATGATTTTGATGGACAGTTACTTGGCGAACATCCGTCATTTACTGCACAATACGAGTTTGGAAATTATGTGCTAGGATGTGATTTTAGTACAAATGAGTATATAATGTTTGATGTTGATACGATGGCAACAGTATGGACTGTCAGTGATTGGCTATACTTAACTGATGCAAATGATCTGCTTAGCTGGGAGACAGCAGATGGACAAGGCATTGTAACAGATTTGATGTTAAATCCAAAATTAAAGGAAGCGGACTGGCTTGCACAAAATGCAGAATGGGAGCCAAATGGAACTAAAATTAGTATTGTATGTGAAAATAAACAGACAGGAGAAGTGATTGTTAGCTTAATAGAGAATCAGGAAGGTTCTTCTATATATCATTATTATGCCTGTGACAGTCAGTATAATATAACTGAAGAACTTCCAAAAGAATTTATAGATACTTATTATGAGGACGATATCCGTGTGCCATTAACTTATCAAATTACAGCTGATGGACTTTTAACAATCACGAATTTTTGGACAAAGGAGACAATTGTTACGACATCCGTTGATCTACAAGGTGGTGAGATTTCTTATATAGATGTTACAAACGCAGGTCCAATGTATGGCGTTACAATTAATACGATAAATCCAAACAATATTGTTACTCTGCTGATTTCAAACGGAACTGTCATTTCTGAGTCAAGAGGGCATACAGTTTTGCAGGAGAATGTTGTTAATCTGGATGAAGATACAATTGTTGTCTATGAGAATGGAACAAATCCGAATACATTATATTTTAATGCAAATGGAGAACCGTTAATAGAGCAGGACACAAATGCTATTTATGCAGATCGCTATGCAGTATGTACGATGCAAAACGGCAAGCTTTCTATTACACCGAGAGAGTCATTTGCCTACAACCTTCCAATCGCGGAAGATGAATATTTGGTGCTGACGACAGGAGAAGACAGTTATAATTGGCTGGGTGGAGATATGGTTCTTGCTCTTGATTCTTCTGGAGAGGAAATTTTAAGACTTCCTGGCTATGGAATTACAGGAAATAGCGCATATATTAGCAATGGAATGATAGTGAACGAAAATACACCGCTTGTTTTGTATACTGAATATGAGGACGGAGCTTCAGATGACAGCGATTATGCGAGTGCACAGATGGGAATCTATTCTCTGAAGGATCGAAAGTGGATTGTGGAGCCGGCTAGGCAGAGCGTGACTCTTTTTAGTGATTCTGTGTATATGATTGGATCTGATGTAGGCAATTTGTATCGGACAGACGGAACTTGCATAGAGGAAGGGGCAGAGGATGTGACTGTGCAGGGCAACTTTATTATCAGCAGACGTGCCGTGTATGACAAGACAGGACAACTGCTGCTTATGATTCAGGAAAATGAGAATGTTTGGACCGTGCTGTACGATGAGATTTTAATAAATGAGTATTTTTCAGATGGCAGTCATTATACGAAATGTGTGAATGCGCAAGGAGAGACCATATGGATAGAGCAATCAGGACTGACATGGACTGGTGGGGAAGATGGCTGGAGAATTTACAACAGTTGGAACGATACGAATGAAAAAGGACTTTTAACAGCTACGCGTGATGACAATACATTAAAAATTGTTTTGTCAGAAGATGAATTTTTTGCTAAAAATCCAGATGCACAAGGAAATGGTCTGCGTCTTCTTACGGTAACAGCAAATAATGAGGGGAGACACGAGTTCTTTTTACAGACAACATCCGCCGAGCATCAGAAAATATATTATTATCGGTGCGATGATGAATTTAATATAATAAATGCGTATCCGCAAAATCAGATTTATATCGGTAACATGTATGACGAAGTGTGTTTATGGTACTGGGGATTAGATGAAAGTGGCAATGGATTTGTAGAAAATCTTATATGGGGAAATAAAATAAAAGTTGATGCAGAGATCATGAATGAGATCCTGCAATGTTCAGATGTACAGGTTATTCAAGAGGAAAATATATTTGGACTGTTGTTTGATCAAAATAAGAAATTTTTATACGGGACAGATAACGATACTCATCTTATCAGTGAGAATGGTGGAATCATGGCACGCATGGCGAGCCAGAGTAATACAGGTGCAGCAGGAGTCGATATACTTTCAATTGCATATGCAGAAAAAGAGTACTCTGAAATTTTGTATTACTTACCTGATGGCACAGTACTTGATGGTTACGGCACTATTTTATTTATGAATGAACAAATGAAATGTGTTCAGGAAGTAGGTCGTATCGTAATAAGAGACAGCATGGGAAATGTGCGCAAAGAAATTGATATGATACCAGGGTCAAAAGGTCAGAAAGCCGATGCAAGCTTGCTTGCAAGAGGTTTTTTGAACTCTTGACCCGCCAAAAACATGAGTAAGTAGCCATTTTTCAAAGAAAAATGAGCGGATTACGAATGTTTTTGAAGATTGCGAGAGTGCAAAGCACGTAGCAATCTGGTATCAAAGGGGTCAAAATACCTTTTGACCCCAACATCATTGATATAAATTAAGTGACAAATTTGTCACGAAAGAGTAAGAGAGATGTCACCTAGATGCGGTAAGATAATGGAAACACTAAAAAGAAGGGAGAAGTTTTGGAGAAAGAAAAAATGGATGAAAAAAAACAAAAGCAAAGAGGCTTGAAACAGGGATTTGAGCTGATTTATAAATATCGCTTTGTATTATCATTTTTGCTGTTAATCATGTTGGTTTCATTCAAAATTAGCGGATCGTCCATGGGATGTTGGAAGTTGTTTTTGGGAGATGGTGAAAGTGGTATTCGTTTGGGAGAACCGCGTGTATGGCGAAGTGATGAGTGGGGAACATTGACGCCGCTTTGTTTTCGTCAACAATATAATACGCTTGGTGCGTATAATCGCTACAGCCAAACACTTGGCAGTATATTGACAGATAACATGCTCGTGTATGGACAGCCATCGTGGGATATTCTGACATTATTTCGCCCATTTTATTGGGGATATCTTTTCTTTGGAAGCGAGAGAGGACTTTCATGGTTTTGGTGTTCACGTCTGATCGTGCTGTTTTTGTCATGGTTTGAGCTAGGAATGCTGATTACTGATGGGCAGAAAAAATTATCTGTAATGTTGTCAGTCTGTGTGAGCTTTGCACCATTTTTACAATGGTGGTTTGCAATCAATGGACTTGTTGAGATGCTGATCTACGGTGCTTGTTTTGTGCTTGGAAGTAACTATTTGGTATCACGTGCATTTAATCCAAGAAAAATCGCAGTGGCAGTCGGTATGGCAGTTTGTGCGGTAGGGTATGTTTTGACATTTTACCCGACATGGATGGTGCCAGTGGCATGGGGCTTTGTTCCATTATTTCTGTGGGTTGTCATTTGGAAATTTAACAGGAAGGTGTTAAGACGGGTTGATGTGGTGCCATGGCTTCTTATTTTCGTGATTACAGCAGCAGGTCTTACAGTACTTGCCGTCACCTCATGGGATGTGATTAAAGCAGAATTAAATTCAGTTTATCCCGGAAATGCACCTTCGTCATCAGGCGGTACAGGCCTTTGGTGGATGATGAAATACCCGATTTCGCTTGTCAGCAGATTTAGCATGAATGAATTAATTGTAGAAAATTCATCCATCATTTGTTTTGCACCAGCAGGATTTATACTTGCGCTGTGGGTAATCATTAAAGAAAAAAAGAAGGATCCTTTACTCATTCTTTTACTAGGAATGAATCTGTTTTTGGCATGGTACTATTGTGTTGGTATTCCTAAATGGCTTGCCAAAATGCTGCTGCTTAGTTTTGTAAATTCAAATCGCGGACCGCAGGTGTTAGGCTTTCTTCGTTTAACTCTACTTGGCAGAGCTGTCGCATTAAAAGAAAAAGCACCTAAAAGGTGGTTGGCAGCGTTGGCAGCTGTCATTTCATCAGCTGTACCGATGAGATTAGCCTTGGGATTTACAAAGTATGAGCCAGGCGGACTTAGATATGAGTATTTTGATACAGCAGAGAAAATTGTAGTTGTCTGGGCAATTATAGCAGTTGTTTTTTATCTGCTGTATCGGGCAAGAAAAAGCAAGTATACAATGGCAGTTTTGGGAGTATGCACAGTAGTATTAGCATCATCAATTTGGATAAATCCAGTTGCAAAGGGGGTACCTGAAATTACGAAAAGTGAAACGATGCAGCAAATTCGTGATCTTGTAAAAGAGGATCCCAAGGCAATATGGCTTGTCGCAGATATGGCCTATCCGGCTACTAACATTCCTGCGATGGCAGGAGCAGATTGCCTGAATACAACGCAGACATATCCTCAGAAAACACGCTGGGAGATGTTAGATCAGGAAGGAGAATATGAAGATATCTACAATAGGTATTGCCATATTAGAGCATCACTTGGAAGCAAGACGATGCTTGAGTTAGTCAGTACAGATTATGTAGAAGTAACACTTTCACCAGAAGATCTAAAGAAATTAAATATAAGATATATAGTCAGTACAAATGATTTTGATGAAAAAATAGCGGCTGGAACAACTAATATTTTTACAGACAGTGGCATTGAATTTCAAAAGTACTATGAAGGAACACAGTTATCAATATATGGATGCGTTTATTAAAACTTGCAGTGTACCAATTTGAAAGGAGGAGAGGACATGGATGATATTGCTGTATTGATCCCCTGCTATAATGAGGACAAAACAATTGAAAAGGTGGTATCAGATTTTAAGCGTGTGCTGCCTGACGCCATCATTTACGTGTATGACAATAATTCAACAGATGACACAGAGAAGCTTGCAAAAAAGGCAGGAGCTGTAGTGCGTCATGAGTATCAGCAGGGAAAGGGAAATGTAGTGCGCAGAATGTTTCAGGAAATTGACGCACATTGCTACATACTTGTGGATGGGGATGACACTTATCCAGCAGAATCTGCTGCAAAAATGGTAAAGCTTGTACAGGAACACAATGCGGATATGGTAGTTGGAGATAGGTTGTCATCTACTTATTTTGAGGAAAATAAGCGCCCGTTCCACAATATAGGCAATTGTCTTGTTCGGGGAATGGTATCAAAACTTTTTCACGGAAGCATACGCGATATCATGACGGGGTATCGTGCATTCAGCTACCGTTTTGTAAAAACATTTCCGATTTTATCATGTCGGTTTGAGATAGAGACAGAAATGAGTATTCATGCGATTGACAAGCGTATGCAGGTGGAAAACGTGATTGTACCATATCGTGATCGTCCAGAAGGAAGCGTGTCAAAGCTCAATACCTTCTTAGATGGCTGGAGTGTAATTAAGACGCTGATTCGCCTTTTTCGTATTTACAATCCATTTGCCTTTTTCGGTATAATAAGCATAATGTTGTTTCTAATTTCGCTAGTAATGTTTGTGCCAGTATTAATCACTTATATTGAAACAGGTCTTGTGCCGCGCTATCCAACACTGATTGTCAGCGGATTTTTGTCAGTCGCGGCAATACAGCTGGCAGGCATTGGAATATCACTCCAAAATATGCTTCACAAAAATCGCCAGGACTTTGAATTAGAGCTGTATCATGCAGAGATTCAGGAGCGAACAGAAAAAGATTGTAAATAAAATATTTTATCATAAAAAATAAATCGCCTTCATATACTAGTAATAGGGCCAGTCGGTCATGTCAAAACCGACTGAAAGCGGCAAAGCCCAATATCAGTATATGGAGGCGATTATGTTAGAGCTGCAGAAAAAACAGATACATATGAGCAGGAGCAAAAACACAGTGAGTGCGCAGGTCACATTTGATGAGGATTTTAATATTCCAGATGCGAAGCCAGATGTGGGAAGCGTACTGCTAAAGCAGGCAGATGCCGTGATGGAGGAACTTCGCCAGCTTTCAGAAAAGGTAATCATAAAAGGACGTCTCGACTTTGAAATTTTATATGCCGTAGAGGGTTCTGGCAGAATGAAAAATTTGTCTGGTGCACTTACATTTGAAGAAAACGTAAGCTATCCAGGACTTGAGCCGGGCGATTATGTGCGCTGCCGCACAAAGGTTGAAGATATCAGTATTCGTGTTGTCAACTCAAGAAAGCTTCATATCAGTGCCGTGCTTGGTGCGGAACTTTTTGCCGCATCGGCACAGCTTGAGGAGGCAGCAAGATCGCTTTCAGGAAAAGAAGATATCGCTGTACTTGGAAAAGATATGGAAGTGGTGTCTTTGCAGCTGCAAAAAAAGGATACGTTTCGTATGGAGGATGATGTAGTTGTAGCTCCGGGAAAACCGCTTGCACAGTCACTTTTATGGAAATCACTTAGTCTTAGAAGTATGGAATATCAGGCTCAGGAAGACAAAATGCTCATTCAGGCAGAGGCAGCCTTATTTGTAATTTACGAGGCAGGACAGGAGCAGCTTCCTATGCAGTGGATGGAAAAGACGATCTCATTTACAGGAGAACTGCCGCTTGTTGGATGCCGCCATGAGATGATTCCATCGGTGGAGCCAGTTTTGATAAAAAAAGAGATTAGTATTCATCCAGACGAGGATGGAGAAAATAGAATATTCCATGTGGAAGCAGTAGTGGAGCTTGATATGAAGCTGTATCTTGAGGAAAAGGTACATTTGCTCTGTGATGCATATTCGACAACAAAAGAAGTAGACACAAGCTACAAGACGGCTCATTTAGAAACACTTCAGATGAAAAATAAAGCAAAGTGCAGAATCACTGAAAAGATTCCGCTTCACAGCACTGACACCATGCTCCAAATTTGTCACAGTGAGGGAACAGTGTCAATTGATCGTACAGAGATTGTATCAGAGGGCATTCGTGTGGAGGGTGCTGTCTATGTGACTGTATTATATCTGGCGGCAAACGATGAACGGCCAATGCAGGCTGCGGCAGGTGTGATTCCACTCAGCCATGTAATTGAAGCAGGAGGAATTACGCCGGGCAGCTGTTTTACTATCAGTCCGATGTTAGAACAGATTACAACAATGATTGCGCCAGGAGGTCAGGGAGAAGTACGTGCAGTCATTAGCCTTGATACATTTGTGCTCTCAGAGCATGAAATTTCAGTGCTCGATCAGGTGAGCTTTACAGGTGAACAGATTGATCCAAATGATTTTCCAGGTATGATCGGATACATTGTACAGCCGGGTGATAATCTTTGGTCAATAGCAAAAAAATATAGAATGAGCATTGAGCGGATCCGCGAGGTTAACCAAGATAATACAAAAACAGATTCATTAAATGCGACCGCTTCCGGTATGCAAAAAGAAGGAAAATCGCCAGAAGAGCTTGGCACAAAGCCAGGACAAAAACTTCTTCTGGTGCGATAAGAGAATTGTAATAGGGAATATTAGAATAATGATAGGATAGGAACATTTCTTGACGTATTGCATAACATAATATTGTAACGCAGCAGGGCGGATACCGCAGGTTGCGCACGAAACTGCCGGCTGCTTCTGATAGATCTTACCCGGTCCGAAAGGACCGGATACATAATCAGAAGCAGCCGGTTTTGTGTTCGTGGATGCTGCCTACCATCTGAACAATTTCAGGTGTCAGCAACTTCTCAGAACTTGTAATATAATCAAACTCTCTCATAAAAATCTCCATCATTTTAAATTTATCTCCATCATTTTACCAAAAAATGATGGAGATTTCAACAGGTATGATGGAGATAGGCTCTCCATATTTCATTTTCAGTATCCATGGTGTTTTGTTTAAGATAAACTGTCAAATTCAAAAAGAAAACAGTTGGAGTTATCCACAACAGAAACAGGGCTGCGAAAAAACTTTCATTTTTTCGCAGCCCCTTAAAAAGTATTACTGAGCATCCTTAGCATTCTCAGCTAAAAACTCATTGATCTTATCAACCAGATCATCTGGATCAAGTCCGTGAACCTCAGCAGCCTCGCCGATGGACTCGCCCTGAGATGCCGGGCAGCCAAGGCAATGCATACCAGCAGCCATAAGAATCGGAATAACACCGGTGTTTACCTGAAGCAGTTCACCGATTGTAATATCTTTTGAAATCTGTGTCATATTAAAACCTCCATAAAAAATGCTTGGAATCAGACCAAAATGTCTACTCAACCTTCATTATAAAGGGTATCAAATAGAAAAGCAAGGGGATATTTTGCAGTTTTGCGAATGGATATGATGATGGGTTACTTTTCATGGGACTATTTTACTAAAGCCCTTCGGTGCAATGGTTTCGTCGACGGACCAAATTCCGCAGGCTCCTTTTATGTTC
>OGQR01000163.1_pt1 | contig 67587 bp, 54 predicted proteins | sample 1553271 | NCBI WGS metagenome assembly OGQR01 (sample SAMEA2579970, study PRJEB22360) | human gut metagenome | biome: human gut; feature: human-associated habitat; material: faeces | place: Denmark | collected 2008/2010 | reverse complement strand
CTGAGTATGGCCTCGCTGGCCATCGGCGGCAACCACTTCATCCACGCCATCCGCCGCAACGTGGACCTGAACGTCATCCTCTTCAACAACGAGATCTACGGACTGACGAAGGGACAGTACTCGCCCACATCGAAGCTGGGCAAGATCACCAAGACGTCGCCCTACGGAACGGTCGAGAAGCCGTTCAACCCGGGCGAACTGGTCATCGGCGCCAAGGGCACGTTCTTCGCCCGCTCGATCGACATGGAGGTACAGCTCTCGAAGGAGTGCATGGTGGCTGCGGCGATGCACCGGGGCATGTCGGTGGTCGAGGTGATGCAGAACTGCGTGATCTTCAACGACAAGACCCACGCTGCATTTGCCGCCGACAAAGCCACGCGCGCCGAGCGGACGATCACCCTGCGCCACGGCGAGAAGATGCTCTTCGGCGCCAACCGGGAGAAGGGCCTCGTTTTCGAGAACATGCGCCTGAAGGTGGTGACCGTCGGCCAGGACGGCTACACGCTCGACGACATCCTCACACACGACGCCCACGAGCGCGACACGACGCTGCACGTGATGCTGGCGGCGATGAAGTACCCGGACTACCCGGTGGCACTGGGTGTCATCCGGGCCGTGGAGGACGACGCCGTATACGACCGCGCCGTCGAGCGCCAGGTCGAGGAGGTGAAGGCCGCCAGCAAGATCCACTCGGTGGACGACCTGCTCCGCAGCGGGGCCACCTGGGAGGTCGAATAACGGCCGGACAGAAAACGCAAATGAACCGGGGAATTTCACATTCCCCGGTTTTTTTGTGCGTTGTGGCATCGACTTTGCCTCCATCTGGCAGCAAGTTTCACTTTTAAACGCTACGAACTATGAAAAAACTGCTGTTTCTCGTCGCATGCCTCGGCACGATACTCACCGCCGGCGCTGCAGGGCACAAGGTCGATTTCAGCGAACTGCCCGCCCGGTCGCAGGCATTCATCGGCAAGAACTTCCCGACCGAAATGGTCAAGAATGTCGAAATGGAACGCAAGGATGCAAAGGACCACTACACCGTACTGCTCAGCAACGGAACGAAGGTGATGTTCGACGGCACCAGCGGCGAACTGACGGGCGTCGCCGTGAAGGAGGGCAGCGTACCCTCGTCGCTCGTTCCATCGAAGGTGCGCACCTACATGAGCAATACCTACCCCAAGGAGCGCATCCACAAAATGGCAAAGACCGACAAGGGATACCGCTTCCACCTCTCGAACGGATTGATCCTCCATTTCGACGCCCAGGGCAACTTCACCAAACGGGAGGAGCACAAGGAGATGAAGAAAGAGACGCGGCACGACGACAAGGAGCGCAAGGAGGCCCGGAAGGAGGAGCGGCACACCCGCTGACCCCCTGCCGGAAGACTTTCTGCCCGATGAGCCCGGACCCGCATGCAGGTCCGGGCCTTTTGCTGCCGCGTCGGGACAGGAGAGGGACGCCCCGGGAACAAGCAGGCCGCACGGGATTCAGGGCACACGAACTGCGGAGAGAGACTATCGGGAAGGCGCATACGGAATGTCGGCAGCAAAATCCGCATACCGACAGAACGACCACGCCGCGAGCCACGCTTCAGCAAACCATTAAGGATGAGCATCTTCACAGCATATGCTTCGAAATCCGAGCATTCGTGCACGAAAAAAAGCGCATTTTTCGGAAATATTTTCAGGCCGATATTTTGCAAATCCGGAAAAAGCAACTATCTTTGCCAAGCAAAAAGGGGGATTAGCTCAGCTGGCTAGAGCGCTTGCATGGCATGCAAGAGGTCACGAGTTCGAATCTCGTATTCTCCACCAAGAAACAACGCAAAAGATTGCAAATCCCTGTAAATCACGAATTTACAGGGATTTTTATTTTGGCCGAAATGCAGAAAAAGGCATCGAAAAGCGGGTTACCTGTGGCCTATTCGGTGTACTTTTTTCCGGGCCGAAAAAGTACACCGAATTGCTCGTAACAGATTGGTTTGCACCTATTTGCAGCGGTCTTCCTCTTGACATGAGACACTTGGGAAACTAATTTTGTAACCCTTAATTCGGTGTACTTATGGAAAGGACAACATTCGGACTGTTGTTTTACATTCGGCGGGACAAGACCAACAAACGAGGCGAGGCTCCCGTGTTTATGCGTCTGACAATCAACGGAGAACGCGCTGACGCCTCAATCAAGCGCTTCATCGAGCCGCACGCCTGGAACTCGGCAAAAGGAAAAGCCAACGAAAAAAGCCGCGGCGGAAAGGATTTGAACCTATACCTGGACGCCATTTCCGCCAACATTCTGCGAATTCAAAGGGACCTCGAACTCGACAAGAAAGAGGTATCCGCCCAAATCATTCTGAACCGCTATCTGGGCAAGGAGCAGTCGGACCGTCACACGCTGATGGAGGTCTTCCGCGCCCACAACGAAAAGTGCAGGGCGCTGTCGGGCATCAGCCTCGCCCCGGGAACGGTAATCCGCTACGAAACTTCGCTGCGGCTGACCGAGGCGTTCCTGCGCACGACCTACAAAAAGGAGGACTGCTATCTGGATGAGATTACGCACCAGTTCGTCGAGGACTATGATTTCTACCTCCGAACGGTTCGGCGGTGCTGCCACAACACGACCACCAAGTACCTGCTGAACTTCAAGAAGATTATCCGCATTGCGCTGGCCAAAGGTTGGATGAAGAAGGACCCCTTTGCCCAGGTTCACTTCCATTTCGAGCCGGTCGAACGCGAGTTTCTCGAGAAACAGGAGCTGAAGGTGCTGCTCAACAAGGAGATCACCATCACGCGACTGGCGCAGGTTCGCGACATCTTCTGTTTCTGCTGTCTGACGGGGCTGGCCTTTATGGACGTGCAACAGCTCAAGCCCGAGCATCTGGTGGCGGACATCCACGGTAAGATCTGGATCCGCAAGGCACGGCAGAAGACCAAGAACATGTGCAACATCCCGCTGCTCGACGAGGCGCAAAAGATTATCGACCGTTACAGGGAACACCCCTACTGCCAAACGCACGGCGTGCTGCTTCCCGTATGCAGCAACCAAAAGATGAACTCCTACCTGAAGGAGTTGGCCGACATCTGCGGCATCCGTAAGAATCTCTCAACGCATTGCGCGCGCCATACGTTCGCAACCCTGACGCTGGCCAGTGGCGCCACGATCGACAACGTCGCCAAGATGCTCGGTCATGCCAACGTCAACATGACACGCCGCTATGCGAAGGTTCTCGACTCGTCGATCATGCGTGACATGGAGGTCGTCGCCGAAAACATGGCATTGTAGCCCGATGTCGGACATGCAAGGCCTGCAAAGGACACCCGGCACCTTTTCCGGAATTCCGCCCTATTTTGCGGGCGGGTTCCGGGAACCGGGACCCTTACAAACTAAAAAAGGTGTACCATGGAATGCAAACTGATTGAGGCGGCCGCCTTCGAGGAGTTGAAGGCGATCGTCAACCGGATTCAGAGCCGGACGGCCCATCTGGCCACGAAGACCATGCCCCGCAAACCCGGAGGCTGGCTGACCCAGGAGGAGGTATGCGGCATGCTGCGCGTCTCGAAACGGGTGCTGCAATACTACCGGCGGCAGCGGAAGATCCCCTACTCGATGATCGGCAACAAGGTCTATTTCCGCGAAAAGGACATCCAGCATATCCTCAATGCCAATCTGGTCAAATCCCGAGCATGATGGAAGAATGGATTACGCGGAAATCTCCGGAGTACAGGGAGCTTCAGGAGAAGGCGCTGGCGACGCTCGACCGGATCGAGGCGATGATCGAGACCCTACCCGGACATCTCAATGCAGAGACCTATCTGACCAGCGAGGAGGTGCGGAACCTCTTCGGGTTAAGCCAGCGGTCGCTGCAAACTTACCGCGACGAGCGGATTATCCCCTACACGACCCTCGGCGGGAAGTTTCTCTACCCGATGTCCGAGATTGCGAAGATTCTCGAAAAGAATCTCGTCAAACCGATTCAGCGATAAGACAAGGAGCAACGGGCAGCCCGTTGCTCCTGTTTTTTCAGCCCAGCGTTTCCAATTGCCGGATCTCCTCTTCGGAGAAAAAATCGCGGAGGTATGTTCCGTTAATATAGTTGTATTCGCCTCCGGCCGAAACCCGATCGTTACGGCTATCGCAATTTTATGGTCAACAGTTCATTCCAGTCGGTCGTATAGCGGGGCGAAAGGTGCTCGCGGTTCATGCGGAAGGGCTCCGTCCCCTGCGCCGCAACGATGAGCGTTCCCTTGCCGTGGAGCTTGTTGACCGAGTCGAGCGCCTCCATCAGCCGGGCGTGCTTTTCCCGGTCCAGCGGCGAAAACAACGAGCCTTGTTGTTCGGTGGCCGGGGTAATCTGCGAAAGGATCACGCCCGCCTTCTTGTATCCATAACCCGACTGGAAGACCTGCCGCAGGGCAATCCTTGCCTGGCGCACGATCTCCAGCGTGCTGTCCGTCGGTTCGGGCAGCAGCTGCAGGCTTGTTTCGTAACGCTGGGGCTGATCCTCGCGGTGGCGGTTCGTGAAGAGGTAGCTTTGCACCTCGCCGCAGACCGAACCCTCTCCTCTCAGTTTCTCGGCGCACATCGAGGCAAACTCCGCGACGATCGGGTCCAGCTCCTCCAACGTATAGATCTCCTTCGGGAAGGAGCGCGAAATGGTGATCTGCTGCTTGCGGGGAGGCATATGTTCGAAGCTGATGCACTCCATCCCCTGCAACTCGTTCCACGTCCGCAGCCCCACGACTCCCATGCGGGCCCGGACCCACTCCTGCGGCAGCTCGACAAATTGCTGCGCCGTGTGCAACCCCATGCGGTCGAACATCTTCCCGTAGCGGCGTCCGATGCCCCAGACATCCATCAGCGGGAATTTCCGCAACACCTTCGTGATGTCCTCCGGGCGGTGCATGTAGCAACAACCGTTCAACTTGGGATATTGTTTGGCCAGCTTCGAGGCGATCTTGGCCAGCGTCTTGGTCGGGGCGATGCCGATGCTGACCGGAATCCCGACGTTGCGACGGATCGTGCGGCCGATCGAACGTCCCAACTCGTCGAGCGGCTCGGCCATGCCCCGCAGGTCGAAGAAGGCCTCGTCGATCGAGTAGACCTCGATGCCGGGGACCAGCGAGCGGAGCGTCGCCATCACGCGACGCGACAGGTCGCCGTACAAGGCGAAGTTGGCCGAAAAGACCGTGACCTGCCCGCGGTCGACGAGCGGCCGGATCTGATAAAAGGGCTGCCCCATGCCGATACCGAGGGCCTTGGCCTCGTTCGAACGGGCGATGATGCAGCCGTCGTTATTCGAGAGCACTACGACGGGGCGCCCCACCAGATCGGGCCGGAAGAGCCGCTCGCAGGAGGCGTAGAAGTTGTTGCAGTCGCAGAGCCCGTACATGGTTGCCTATTTGAAGGTTTTGATGACATGGCGTACGACGCCCCAGATCTGGAAGTCGTTGGCGGCATCCACGCGAATCGGTTGGTATTTCGGGTTTGAGGGCATCAGCCAGGCGCAACCCTTCTCGAGCCGCACGCGCTTGACCGTGAATTCGCCGTCGACGTAGCAGACGGCGATGCAGCCGTCATAAGGGGCCACCGAACGATCGACGACGAGCAGGTCGCCATCGCCGATGCCGTCGCCGGCCATGCTGTCACCCGAGACGCGCACGAAGAAGGTCGAGGCCGGGTTGTGCACCAGTTCGCGGTTCAGGTCGAGCGGCGAATCGAGAAAGTCGTCGGCCGGCGAAGGGAACCCCGCCTTGACATCTCCTCCCGCAACAGGGAGTTCCTGTCGGGTCGTGAGGTCCGGCTTGTGAAAGGTCAACAGGTCTTTCGTCTTTTCCATGTTCCAATAACGCAAATCACGGTTTGAAAGTACGAAAAAAAGATCATTTGGCACTTTTGCATCGTGAAAATTGGACAAAATATCGACTACTGAAAAGTCAATAAGGTTCGCCGAAATAATGAACATTTCCGGCAAGCCTCTGAATCTCGCCTCTTTGCGTGATATTATTTCTGGTTCCGATTCCCGGCCGCAATGCAGGATCAATGCATAATTGATAAAATTCTGCACGAGATTGGAATTCCATACTATTTCTGGAACCTGGGCAAAAGACAAGGAGCAACGGGCAGCCCGTTGCTCCTGTTTTTTCAGCCCAGCGTTTCCAATTGCCGGATCTCCTCTTCGGAGAGGAAATCCCGGAGGTATTTTCCGCCGGTATAAAGGTCGCGCTCGACGCCTAATCCGAAGGGCAGCCGCAACGACTCCAGCTCCGAGAGGAGCAGATAGCCCCACTCCCACTCGAAAATATGGCAATAACCGTAGAGACGCCAGTCATCGCCTTCGCGTTCGGCCTCGGTGATGAGCCACGTCCCGCTGCCGCAGGGGTTAAAGTATTTGACAAGGACTTCGGCATCAAGCCCTTTTCCGTCCTGGAACCCGATGGGATGGGCCTCGAATTGGGAGATAATCTCCTCGGTCAACAGTTTCATAATGGTAAGATTTTAGAAACTGCCCGGAACGCCCGGACAGCAAAAGAGACAAAGCCACCCTGCGCAAACGAGGACAAGAGCAGTTCTCTTGGCATCTTTGCATAGGGTGGCTATCTTGCTGGGCCGGGCGGCGGTGACGAGGTTTATCCGAGAAAATTATTTCGTATATTTGTAGATATCAGCAATACGCAAGCAGGTATGAATAGAATCATATTGATTGGAAACGGATTTGATTTGGCGCATAATCTTCCTACGAGTTACAGGGATTTCATAAATCACTATTGGGAACAATGGGGTGTAAAATTGAAAACCTGTGAAGGTGAGACAAAACCAAGGGATAGGTTATGTCGGATTTCACAAAAAGGTGAATATCAGCCATGGTCCAGCATTTTCGCAAAAGCAGACGACCTAATTGGAGATGAAAATTCTGCAAAAGCCGTTATTGAAGTCGTCAAAACTCATCATGATAGATTTCTCATTGAGGCTACACCATTTTTCCAGCATATTAACCAATCCTTTGAAACCAAAAACTGGGTAGACATAGAGAGCGAATATTATTTTTGGCTGAAACGGATTTTCAGAGAAAGTGATTGTGGTTATGACGGAGCCAAACCACTTAACAAGGAATTGAATGAAATAAAAAGACTATTAATCAATCATTTGGATGGTATCCAAAAAGACCAGATAAAGCCGGACTTGGTAAAAGAGTGTATCCAAAAGGCCATCCATGGACCTTGTGAGGCTCAAGACGTATCCATTGATGGCCAACCAGTATTCGAGGATTTTGCAAAAAAGCGGCTGGATTTCCTGGCGACACATTCTAAGATGGAAAAAGAAACCTTTCTTAATAAGTTCGGGTATTCATATCTATTCAACCATTCGGATATTGACGAATATATTAAACAGATTGCCAATAAAAATTATCGACCGGGATTAAATGACCTTGTGGATTATCCCCAACATATTAGTAATATCAATAAACGGAGAGAAATTGTTCCGGACTTTTTTCTGCTTCCGGACCAGATTCTGCTGCTGAATTTCAACTATACGACAACAGCAGATATGTATCTTTACAAGAATTCGGGCTTCGAGGTAAATCACATCCATGGAAAACTGGGAGACGATTTGAACCATATTATTTTCGGTTATGGAGATGAGATGGACGATGACTACAAGACAATCTCAAAACTGAACGACAACGATTATCTGACGAACATCAAATCCATACGCTATCTCGAGACAGACAAATATCGCAAACTGCTCCGATTCATCAATTCGGATTACTACCAGATTTACATCATGGGGCACTTCTGCGGCAATTCGGACCGCACCTTGTTGAACACGTTGTTCGAGCATCCGAAATGTGTTTCCATCAAGCCGTTTTACTATCAGTGGCAGGATGAACGAGGAGAATGGCAGGACAACTACATTGAGATAATACAGAACATCTCACGCAATTTCAATTCCATGCAGACCATGCGCGACCGGGTGGTCAACAAGGAATTTTGCCGGCCTCTCGTACCCAAGGACAATTAAAGAACAAAGGCTGCGAACTCAATCGCAGCCTTTGCTTATTCCATGGGTTCCCACTCCGGAAGTTGGATAGTGTCCCGAATTGCGGGACATCGGATCACCTCGATCGTCGTGTCATCGTAGACGTTGCAGGCGGTGAAGAGCGAGACGAAAATCGCGCCCCAGGCTGCGGCCAGAAGAACGTAGGTCAGAATGGCTATTATGCGTTTGCGTTTCATCGTTTTTACTCTTTCAAAAGTTCCGAAATTTCGGGGTCCAGATTCCCCCTATACTCCATGCGCTCATCCCGGCGGCAGGCTTCGAGGAAGTGCTCGCGTCCTTCGGCCTTGCGGCCCAGCCGCGAACAGGCGATGGCACGCAGGTACTCCGTCACGGCATCCGTCGGCATCGTCGAGAGCAGCTCCAGCGCCCGCTCGTTGTGGTCCATCGAGAGGTGTGCCACCACCGTATTGCGGTCGTTGTAGTCGTTGAGAATATAGAGCGCCCGGGCATACTGACGCCTCTGCAGCAGCTCCACACCCCGGGCATAGGTCGTGTCGAGCTCCGTGGTGTGGATTGTATCCTTGACCATTCCCTTGCGGCGGAGGTTGTAGCGGAAGTCCACGGTGCGGAGCTGCGGGTAGACCACCTCCTTCAGGTAGGCGTACTCCCGGGGGAAGCGCTCGCGCAGCAGCCGCTCGCGCCGGTCCGGGTTCCGCTCCGCGGAGAGGAGTTCCAGCATCGCCTCGCGGTTCGTCAGCGCCGGGTCCGTGCGGATGCGGTTCATCAGCTCGGGCCACGCCTCGGCAACCCACCGCACGGTCAGCAGCGTGTCGATGCCCCGGCCGTAGTGCCGCACCAGGTAGCGTTTCAGCGCCTCGGCACGCCCCCGCGAGAGGCGCTCATTGAAGGCGTAGCGCCCCTCCGGAGAGGAGGAGGCCGTGAGGGTGATCGTATCGACGTAGAACTCCTCCTGCTCGATGATCCGGCGCATCAGGCCGGAGATCTTCTCCAGCTCGCGGCCGTTGTCGCCCAGTGTATCCACCACGCGGGTATCGCCCACAAAGAAGCGGATGTAGTTGCGGTCGCGGACCGTGACATACTTGTCGATCACGCGGATGCGGTAGCGCGGCATCGTATCGACAAAGGAGAGCATCGACGAGACCAGATAGGCCAGCGTATCCGAGGGCGGCAGCCGGTAGGCGCTGTCGTCCACGGCCTGCACCTCCCCCGTGAGCGTGATGAGCATCTTCTTCGAAGTCTCGTCCGTCGGAACCTCCTGCGAATAGTAGTAAGTGATCGTGCTGCGGCTCTCAACCAGTGAATCGAGCCGGGCATCCTCCGGGTAGGGAAACTTCACGAAGCGCTGGAAGGCCGCCTCACGCCCCAGCGTATCGGGTCGGAAGCGCCGCACATAGGTCTCGTACTGCCAGTAGTCGCGCTCCTGCAACAGCGAGAAGCGACCCCCGCGGATCACAAGATCCTCCAGCGGAACGGTTCCGTCGGGTTTGTGCAGCAGAGGCGTGATGACCACGCTGCGGCTGCTGCCCAGCAACTGCTTCGGAAGCGTAACCACAAAGTCGAGGTGCACCCGCCCGTTGCGTTCGGGAACCGAGCGGACCTTCGCCACGACCGTCACCTGCTCGATCTGCAGCGACATGACCCGCTCGCCGTCGGGCAGCGTATCGACCGGAGCCAGAAAGAAGGTGTTACTGTCGCGTTGGAGCCGCACGACCTGCGGCCGGTAGTCCTGCCGCTGGGCCTGACGCTCCGCGCGCGTCAGTTGCGAAAGGTGCGCCGCAGCACGCTGACGCTCCAGGCGTGTGGCCACCGAGCAACCCGTCGCGGCACACATCGCGGCGGCGAGCATGCCGCTCAGAATCATTCGTTGCTTTCTCATGGCTAAAACAGATAGGCAAACGACACCTCCAGGCGGGAAGGGGCCAAGGTCCAGCGTCGCGAGCGATAGATATATTCATCGTCCCAGTCCGAGACCGTGGGGTCTCGCCTCGTGTCTTTCGTATGGAAGAGCCCGAGGCCACCTTCTACGGCCACGCTCCACCGTTTGGAGAGCATCCACGAATAGCCGCAGGAGAGACCCGCGCCCCATGCCCGGCCGTCATAGCGCCGCGTGCGGCGGCCGAGGAGGTAATTGACATGCGAGAGTTGCGCACCCACGAAGGGGCCGACCTGCGTTTCGTAGAACCAATAGCGGGCACCGAGCTGCACCGCACGAAACGAGGTGGCAAGATTCTCCGTGCGCACGGGGTTCCAGAACAGCGCTCCCTCCAGCGACCAGCGGTCCGTCAAGGCCACCTCGACGCCGAGGTTCAGCGTCGCCGTACAGGCCGCCAGCACATTGGCCCGCACGGCGAAGATCTGCGCCGCAGCCTTGTGGGGCGAACCCCACAAGGCCATGAGCAGCACCATTAGAATCGGTATGATACGTTTGGTTTTCATGAATTCGTCCTTTTTATCCATTTACTCCTTGACACAGCGGATTCCATGACCGTGTGTCTGAAAGTTTCCGGTGGCTATCTGTACGATACCGCTGTCAAGAACATCTACAGACTTGGCTGTCTGCGCTCCCGATGAGCTCGGGTCACTGGTCCACATCCGGGTCCATGAAGCCGGCACATAATACTGGAGAGTTCCCGACGAGTCCTCCAAATAGCCATTGAAGGGATAGAATGAGGTTGCCGTACCGTTATAATACATATACCATCCCCAGGAGGTAATACCTGACGCCTTCTTGAACACGGTCTTGTCCCATGCACTGGACGAAGGGACTTTCCACCCCGGAGGACAGGGATCGTAAATGGTCTTTTCCCCGGAAGGATAGCCCCACAGATAGGGGTTGTAATCTACCAGCCAGGTGTGTGACACGAAAAGTTACATAAATGACTGTTTAACAGAGGATAGTCCATCGTGTATGGAAGCCGAAGTTTAAACCTGCTGTTCCGTCAGCAGTAGCCTACGGGCGCGTGCATTACAAGCAATTGTTTTGTACGAAGCCGCCCGGACAAAGTAGCCCGCCGCAAGGAAAGCGGAAGCCGTGAGGCAGACGCAATTATCGCCAGCATCAGGCGGTTAGGGAGCAAGGCTGAGTGATATGGCTAACGTAAGTGAACTGTCATTGACGCATCGTAAGGTATGAAACAAGCTAAAGATGCTATAAGGCTTGAACCAAAAGGTAAGCAGCCGGATAACCTCGAACCTTGTGGGGTTACACGGACACAAGCGCTGCCGGTGTATAGACAGAGCCTAAGTCATTCGATGTCATTTATGTAAAACGTGGTAAGCCCGTATCTCTCCTGTTTAAGGACAGGTAAGTGAGCCGCAAGGCGAACCGAATGGGGTGCGGGTATAGGATTGCGGAAAAAGCGAATGCCCTTCTGTAATGGAATGGATAGGAGTTTCAATGTTACTCCACGGGAAACCGGGCAGACTTCCGCATTAGGTAACTCTTTACAAGAAACTTGTTGAACTTTTTAAAGGAGGAAAGCAAATGAACGAGATGAAAAGATCGTGTGCACCTACTGACCGACAGCCGCACTGGGAGAATATCGACTGGGACAAATGCGACCGGGAGGTTAGAAAGCTGCAAGCACGTATTGTAAAGGCTCAAAAGGAAGGTCGCTACGGCAAGGTCAAATCCTTGCAGTGGCTGCTGACCCACTCGTTCACGGCCAAAGCTCTGGCTGTGAAACGGGTGACTTCCAACAAAGGGAAGAATACATCGGGAGTGGACAAGGTATTATGGTCTACTCCTGCTGCCAAGGCGAATGCCATTCGTGTGTTGAGAAGGCGGGATTACAGACCCATGCCTTTGAAACGGGTAAACATTCGCAAGAGCAACGGGAAATTACGCCCGTTGGGAATACCCACGATGAAAGACAGAGCCATGCAGGCATTGTATCTCATGGCATTAGACCCCGTAGCAGAAACTACTGCGGACAACCATTCCTACGGCTTCCGCAAAGAGAGGTGCACGGGTGATGCCATCCATCAATGCTACATCAATCTGTCCAAAGAATCATCGCCGCAGTGGGTTCTGGAGGGCGACATTAAAGGATGCTTCGACCACATCAGCCATGAATGGCTGCTCAACAATATCCCGATGGATAAAGTGATGCTCCGGAAATGGCTTAAAAGCGGTTTTGTGTTCAACAAACAGCTCTTTCCCACCGAAGAGGGTACTCCCCAGGGAGGTATCATATCACCGACTCTTGCGAACATGACGCTTGACGGCCTGCAAGCAATGCTCGAAACCAGATTTCAGAGAATTGATTTGTATGGGCCCCGAAGAACGTATTATCCGAAAGTGCATCTTATCCGCTACGCAGATGACTTCATCGTCACCGCTCAACGTAGGGATATGTTGGAACAGGAGGTCATGCCGATGATCAAAGAGTTTCTTCAAGCCCGGGGGCTTACCCTGTCAGAAGAGAAGACGAAGATAACTCACATTGAAGATGGCTTTGACTTTCTGGGCTTCAATATTCGGAAGTACAAGGGCAAGCTCCTCATTATGCCGTCTAAGGAAAGCCAAAAGAGATTCCAGCAGAAAGTAAATGAGATCGTCAATTCTCACAAAACAATCCCGCAGGAATCACTCATCAGGCTTCTTAATCCGGTCATAACCGGGTGGGCGAACTATTACCAACACGTCGTGTCAGGCAGGATTTTCCAGAAGATGGACTTCCACGTCTACCAGAAACTTTTGCAATGGTCGCTCCGGCGACATCCGGCGAAAGGAAAATGGTGGGTAGTCGAAAAGTATTTCCACAGACACCGGGGCAGGACATGGGTTTTTGCCGCACCTTTCGACAAGGAGGGCAGAATGGAACTGTTCCCGATCAAGTGGCTGACGGATACTAAAATTACCCGCTATGCAAAGCTGAAATGTGATGCCAATCCCTATGATCCGGAATGGCGGGAGTATTTCGAGAGGCGGGAAACCCGCTTGATGCTCCAGTCTGCGAAAGGCAGAAACACGATTGTCCGAATCTGGAAACGCCAACAGCGCAGATGTCCCTGCTGCGGGGAACCCATAACCCGGAATACCCCTTGGAGGGTTTCCGAGAAAACGGTAAACGGACATGCCGAGCGAACGCTTGTGCATAACCACTGCGGCAGGTTTAATGTCAAACCCTTTAACAAAGAAGAATATGAGCCGGTTTCATAACAGAAACTTTGAGTTGCTTGAGCCGTATGATGCGAAAGTATCATGTACGGTTCTTAGAGGGGAAAGCATCCGCAAGGATGCCGACCTACTCGACAAGCGATATTACGACGCACTGAAGGCGGTCAACAACCTGGTCCGCTCGGCCCGCAAGGTCCAGCAGTGCATGCTGCTCGTCGGGGAGATCTCCGACATCTACGTCAACGGCTATCAGCGCATGGTGGTCGATGACAACTTCTCGGCCGCGGAACTGGCCGCCATCGCCACGGGATATGCCCGCATCATCGAGGAGTCGGCAGGGGAGCTCAAGGAGCTGCAGGATATTGTCAACCCCACGGACATGTCGCTGACGGACAAGGACCGCATCGACGTGGTGGAACGGGTCTACGGCGTGCTGCGGCACCATCGGGATCTGGCCCGCTACTACACGCGCAAGAACATCTCCATCTCGCTGCTGCGCGGCGCCCGGCGCAACGACCTCGACCGCGTGATGGCTCTTTACGGAACCGACGAACAACGATACTGGTAGCGATGGTACAGGCACTCTCCATTTCGGAGAACATCCACACGATTCTCCGCGTTCTCTACGACGATATGATGGTTCTCTGCTATCCGATGGCCAAAGTTGCCACGGCCATAGCCGGAATCGGGGCCCTGATCTACATCGCCTACCGCATCTGGCAGGCGATGGCCCGGGCCGAACCCATCGACCTCTTCCCGCTGCTGCGCCCCATGGCAATCGGCATCTGTATCATGTTTTTTCCGACCCTTGTGCTCGGGTCGCTCAACGGTATCCTCTCCCCGCTGGTGCAGGCCACCCACTCGCTGATGGTCGGCCAGACCTTCAGCATGCAGGAGTGGCGGCAGGAGTGTGCACGCCTCGAACAGGAGAGCCGCGAGCGGCTTCCGGCAGAAAGCTACTACACCGAGGACGAGGAGAAGGAGCGCGAGCTGCAGGCTCTGGGCATCGACGAGCAGTCGCAGCAGGCCCTCGACCGGATGCAGAGCGAGCGGAAGTCGTGGAGCATCAAGGGGATGATTCTGAAGGCCCTCACCGCGATCATGGAGCTCTTCTTCGCTGCGGCGGGCGTGATCCTCGACGTGCTGCGGACCTTCTACCTAATCGTCCTCTCGCTGCTCGGACCCATCGCCTTCGCCATCTCAATCTTCGACGGATTTCAAAACACCCTGGTGCAATGGTTTTCCAAGTATATCTCCATCTACCTGTGGCTCCCTATCTCGGACCTCTTCTCGGCCATCATCGCCCGGCTGCAAACCCTCTCGCTGCAGCATGATGCCGAGATGATAGCGCAGGACTACAACTGGTATTTCGACATGTCGAACAGCGTCAACCTGATCTTCATCCTCGTGGCCATCTGCGGCTATCTCTGCATCCCTTCGATCGCTTCGTGGGTCGTGCAGGCCAACGGCTTCTCCTCCTACAACCGGACCATTTCGCGCGCTACGTCGCTCGTGAGCGGCGGTGCCGGCTGGATCACCGGAAAGGTCTGGGCCGGGACCAAAAGCACGGTCGGAGGCGTCGGAAAGGGGCTGGCTTCCGCAGCTCGCCTGATCCTCAAAAAATAATCGCATCATGGAATTCAAATCATTGCTGAACATCGAAACCTCCTTCCGACAGCTGCGCCTCTATGCGCTCATCTTCGCCGGAATCTGCGCCGTGGTGACCATCACGGCCGTCAGCCTTTCGTATGCCTTTGCCGAGCGGCAGCGCGAAAAGATCTACGTCCTCGACAACGGGCGCTCGCTCATGGTCGCCCTCTCGCAGGACCTTGCCCAAAACCGTCCCGTCGAGGCCCGCGAGCATGTGCGGCGCTTCCACGAACTCTTCTTTTCGCTCTCGCCCGACAAGGCGGCCATCGAGTCGAACATGGAGCGGGCCCTGCAGATGGCCGACAAGAGCGCCTTGTCCTACTACAAGCTCCTGCAGGAGAAGGGCTTCTTCAACCGGCTGATTGCCGCCAACGTCTCGCAGATGGTTCATGTGGACAGCATCCGCTGCAACTTCGACCGCTATCCCTACGAAGCCACGACCTACGCCCGGCAGCGCATCATGCGCGAGAACACGATCACCGAGCGGTCGCTCGTCACGACCTGCCGGCTGGTCAACGTCTCCCGCTCGGACAACAACCCGCAGGGGTTTCTGGTCGAGGAGCTGATGATCGTTGAAAATAAAGACTTGCAGACCTATGACCGTTAAAGCGTCTATCCAAAGCCGCGTGCGCTGGCTGCGTTGGCGCATCCGGCGCTGGCACGACCGACTCTCGCCCCGAACCCGGCGGTGCATCCTCCTGGGGATGTTTCTGCTGCTGGTCGGGCTCTACGGGTTGCTGCTCTTCGGCCCGGCCCCGCGATTCGATTTCGGAAGGATGACGCCTCCTGCTCTGGAAAACCTGAAATTTCGATAACCATGGAAGAGAGACAAAAAAACACACCTACGCCCGATTCCGCCGCGGCATTCGAGCGTCAGCGAAAAAGAAAAGTCATCCTGGTGGCCGCAGTCGGGAGTTGTCTCGTCATCGGGTTCATCTGGTTCCTCTTCAAACCCGCGCCCACGATCGGCGAGGGGCAGGCAGGGATCAACACGACGCTGCCCGACGGCAAGGCCCCGAAGATCGAGGGCGACAAGCGCAAGGCCGCGGAGCGCGTGGCCAGCGAGGAGCAGTCCCGCAACCGGATGATGACCCTCGGGGACAACTCCTTCTCATTGCTCGATGAAGAACTTCGCAACACGGAGCCGCAGTCTCCGACCGAGGATCCCGTGCGCCGGGCTGCCGAGGCAAACCGTGCCATGCAGCAGCAGGCCCGGCAATTCTACGCCGCACCGCCGCGCAATGCCGAGGTCGAAGAGCTCCGCGAGCAGGTGGCCTTCCTGCAGCAGCAACTCGACATCGAGCGGCAGCAGCCCGACCCGATGGAGGTGGCCGAGGAGCAGTACCGCCTGGCACAGCGCTACCTCGGAGGCGGGGCGGGGATCACAAGCGAGGCCGACGCCGCGAAGTCCTCGGGACGTTTCAGTGTCATGCGTCCCGTCCGCGAGGGCGATGTCCGGGCTTCGACCCTCAATCCGCGGATCGACTCCGCACGGGAGCGCAACATCGGTTTTTTGACGGCCGCGGGTGTTCTTCCGGTGGATACGGCTCCGACCATCCGGGCCTGCGTCGCGCAGACACAGGTCGTGCGTGTAGGCTCGACAATCGCTCTCCGGCTGCTGGAACCGGTACGCATCGACGGCGAGGTGATCCCCCGCAATACGCCGCTCTACGGCGCCGTCTCCGTAACGAGCGACCGGCTGCGGGTGACGGTAACCTCCATCGAATACCGGGGGCGCATCTTCCAGGTGCAGGCCGAGGCGTATGATCTCGACGGCCAGCCGGGAATCAACGTTCCCAACTCCCGCGAGCGGACTGCCCTCAAGGAGGCGCTGGCATCCGTGGGACAGACGGCCGGGACGAGCGTGAACATTACCCACTCGGCAGGGCAGCAGGTCCTCGCAGAGTTGGCACGGGGCGGGATTCAGGCATCCTCCCGCTACCTTTCCGAGAAACTCCGCGAAGTGCGTATCACCCTCAAGGCCAACCACCAGATTCTGTTAATCTCCAAAGAAAACTAAACGACAGCACCATGAAACGAGATCTCATTTATCTGACCCTTCTGGCGGCTCTTTTTGCCGCAGCCAAAGTCATGGCCCAAAGCGACGGGACCACGTCCTGGCAGGGGCTCACACCCCGCACCATCGAAGTGGGATTCACGAAGACCGTGCATATCCTCTTCCCGGCGCCCGTAACCTACATCGACATCGGCTCGATGGCCATCATCGCCGGGAAGGCCGACGGTGCGGAAAATGTCGTGCGGGTGAAGGCCGCCGTGCGCGACTTTGCGGAGGAGACCAACCTCACGGTAATTACCGAGGACGGCGGGTTCTACACCTTCGATGCCCGGTATGCCGAGAACCCCGCTACGTCGACCATTGAGATTGCGGCCGCGGAGAGTCCGGCGACACAGCCTGCGTCAGCCTCGGAGCCTGCCTGTGCGAACGAGGGGCGCGTGCTGCTCCGCGAGGTGGGACGTGAACGACCAGCCACGATTAAGCGTGTGTTGAGCGACATATACCAGCAGAACCGCGCGGATGTAAAGGGAATCCACACCCGGAAATACGGCGTGGAGGTCGAGGTGCGGGGTATCTACGTCCACAACGACGTGATCTACCTCCATGTGCAGATTGCCAACAACACGAACATCTCCTTCGAGGTGGACTATCGCCGCTTTGTCGTCGCGGACCGCAAGGCGGCCAAACGCACGGCTCAACAGCAGCGCATTATCGAACCGCTGCGGGTCTGCAACGATCCCTCGATCGTGCGCGGACACCAGCACCAACGCATCGTCTTCGCCCTTCCGAAGCTGACACTCGAGGAGGACAAGATTCTCCTGCTGGAGATCGCCGAGAAGGACGGAGCCCGCCATCAATGTCTCGAAATTTCAAACCGGGCGTTGCTCAACACAAAGATTCTATAGGAAAACAGTTATTACACAAATGGTCAGGCTCGCTAAAGCGAGCCTGACCAAAATTAAAACGTACCTTATCTCAATTCAGCAATCCATATAATCAATTCAAATTTGAATCTTACATAAAAGTTTCAAGCGATTGATTTCTGACTTTAGATTCAACAATGTCATATTCGACATAATGAGTTTATCCGAGATTTGATTCAATTTTACCTGAAGATAGGACGGCAAACTCAATTCAATATTCTGAGTGCTTATAAAGGAATTAATAGTACTTAATGCCATATAAGCTAATGATATAATTATTCCTTTCGAATTGGCAATCTCATTATTTGCTAAATCTAACACATAATTTATCGCATTATAGATATGACTATCTCGTTGTTGTCTTAAAGCATGAATTTCCATTTCAAGATTCATCTTGTTAAATTGTGCTTGAAAATCACTCGAAGACACATCATATTTTATTCTGACATTAATCAGTTGCAACTCAAACTCTTTTGTCGACAATTGTCCATGATAATCATTCGCCTGCCTATATTCCGCAGCATATTGATTATATAATTGATTATTATCCATTGCTTGAATCACCTTTTTGTTCTTTGACATTGTTAACGCGATCTCTGAAAACGTTAATAATCTCGGCAAGGAGTTTTTGCTGTTCTTCAAACTCTTGAATGCGACTTCTCACTTTTTCATCATATTCTTGCAAGATAGTCCGCCCATCAGCCATGGAATTTTCCAATATTTTTTTACTTTGATCTGATAAGCTCTTTTTCAACTGTCGAGAATATGCAACATTTTGTTTTTTCAAATCTGCCGCAATATCTTTAATGCGCTCTTCTCCATCAGATTTCAATTGTTTTATGTCCAGCACACCATCTCTACCTTGTTGTATCAGTTCATCCATTTTGTATATGGAGTAAAAACTAAATACTAAAAATAGAATGGTTAGAATTGCAGCCCAAAGCGTAATATTATTATATTCATGCTCTATTTTATTCAAGTGCAAATCAACCATATTCTTGATTTGTCCTTCCAATAGTACCCGCTCTGCATTCAATCGTATCGAATCTTGTAATAACTTTGTTTTATGCCATTCTTGCAGTTGATCCACATGCCTGAAATGTTCTGATATGACTGTAACGAGATTTTGATATTGAGCCTTTGATAATATTTTGGTTCTTCCCAACGTATATTTCACCAAAGAATCTGCCAATACCGCATCACTGATCTTTTTGGTTTCGGTTATCCATGCCAAATTATATGCAGATATACCACAATACACACTATCAATTTTATTGATATGCTCAGTATAATAGTCTTTTATACGCTCCTGAGATGATCTCAAAGTATGTCCAGCATAGAATAAATAGGCAATAAACAGCAGGCTAAAAATAGAAATAACAGTTAAGAATAGCTTGCCATATGATGTGGACATCCTTTTTAAAATCGCCAATAATATTCTCTTACCTTTCATACATCTCTATTTCAAATACTTGTCCATAATCTTTTGTTTTTCCACCGTGCATTCCTCCATTTTCTCACGACAAGCCGCCATCTCAATCTCCAGTTGGGCAATACGATCGGCTGCAGTCCGTTGAATATCAATATCCGGCAACAAGAGCGTCAAAGCCTTAATTCGTTCTGTCGATGCCCGATTGGCTCGAGAAAAGCGTTCATCTTCTCCTGCTCTAAGAAGAGGGTAAACCAGGTAACGAGGAACGACAATGTTTTCATCTAAGACTCGAATTACACCACAATGATCCGTAGGATTGAACAATTTATTGGAGTCAATATAATTCACCATCCAATCACCATCGATACCCCATAAAACCGAAGGTTTTGAAAAGTCAGACAGAACAGAGTGATTGGTTTTACCAAAAGGCGTAAATACATTTGCGCTGAAAACATCATATGTACCATCTTTTACCAACTCCGATTTAAGTACTCTTCGACCAATAGAGATTTGGAACAAGTCAGTTCGATTAAGCCTAACAGCATTATGCGCATGAGATTGTGCCTCATTGACAATCTGCTGAATCTGAGTTCTTATATTTATGCAATTAATAATTGCTGCCTTATAAAGTATATCTACCTTTTTATATTCATTAATTATATTTCGTTGTATATTCTTGTCTGGTTTAGGCACCATGAAATTTGGGATAATCTTTTTATCGCCTCTTGGCATCTTAAGGCCTGTTTTTCCGACCATCATATAATCAAAAAAGGTATCTGTCGAAAGGATGACACTAAGATAATCGGTTAAATAATCGTCAGGTTTTATATTCCTAAAGACCAATACATCATTAGAACATCCCCCACAACGATCAGCCATCCAAGTCTTTTTTAGGTATGGCCGAATATTTGAAACCAGTATATCTCCATTCTGATACTCGGTAATTGTATTAGTTTCTATAGTCCCTGTAAAAGGTTCTATACCGCCACAATTTTGAAGCATATTTGCTGTTGTCACATAAGAATCCACCTTTATAGAAGTAGCGATAATTTTTTTGGTTATATAGGGTGCTACAACACCTAATCTTTCAGAAGGATATTTAGTCTCTAATTTAGGATATGCAAGAATAGGTGTTGTTTTAATAATTTTACTGAAGTCCGTCCTTTTAAAATCAATCAAATCTACAAGACTATAATATACAACAGTTTCTATATCATCTGGAATTTCAAATTCCTCTCCTAAAAAATTCTTTCGTATTAACGTGTTTATCTTGGTTTCATCTCTAAGATCTGCAGGATTGAACAATGGGGTATTGATTCCATTTATCCCTCTAATCTGATTCATGGTATCATCCTCTTCTTCATTTCCTTCCTCTTCATCGGATTTCTGACGTACAACATTCAAGTATTTAATACCTTCATTCCCTTTGCTGTCACTCCATTCATATCCCAGGAACTTTTTATTATCCGAGGTGCCAGACGGTGCTTTAACAATCAAAACAGGATTTTTGACCGTTTGTGCCAGAATAAAATAATAGACCTTCTCTTTTTCAATGGCAAAAATGAACTTGTAAAATGCCGCCTGCTCCTCTTTTTTCCGTTCAGCTTCAGGAAGCCGTCTGAACGCTTGTGTTTTAGATTTGGTTACATGTTTAAGACGAATGGATTTTGCTTCAGCACAGACATCCTTCATTGCATTGCGTTGAGTGCCAAAAAATGAAGAATGATAAGTTTGTATTATCTCATTTTCTGCAAAAGAGTCTGAAATATTCCCCGACAAAAATTCTGTATAATCGTCAAATGAAAAACCACAATGTGCGCAGTAATCCTCTAGCAGGTTTTGATCCTCATATACTTCATCTGCCTGATGACGGGCTCCAAACCAACTATTTACGCGATTTTGGAAATGTTCAGCATCCGGAGTATTGGTTTCTTTTCTCCGAAGGAACATGATAACGGTATTCGTACCGGTTTTCCCAAATGTTCCGCTTCCCAACTCAACAAGCGCAATGATGTCGAATGATTGCAGAATAATTTCACGGGCATGCGCATAAATCCCAGCTTTATTTAAAACCGAAACAGGCAGGATAATTCCGGCGACTCCTCCCGCTCTCAATAATTGAGCAGCTCGTTCTATAAAGAAAGTTTCGATTGCATTATTCTTATCGATATTCAAATTCTCATTATACAATGTATATTGCTCCCGTTGAGATTCAGTCAAAGTTTCCAAAAAACCTTTCACGGAATAAGGAGGATTTGCAATCAATATGTCAAATGTGCCATCCTTAACATCTGCATGAGGAACTAGAGCATCTGAATAAATAATATTCGTTTCATCATGCCCATACATAAATGCCGAAACCTTGGATACCTTGGAAAGACGATATTCTTTTTCTATGCCATAAATATGGGCATAATATTCCTTCATGGGAATATCAGGACGATACTTTTGTACGAATTCATCTATTCTGATCGCATATTCCGTTAAAAAATGTCCGGCACCACATGCGTAATCAATCACATTTGGGATATTCTCCGTATTTTTAATTATATCCTCCAGCGGTAAAGATGATACCAGGAAACGAACTATCGGAATTGGGGTAAAGAACTGGCCTTCACTTTGTTTAACACCTTTATTCAAAAAGCCCTCAAACAAATCGCCAAGTAGTTGATTTTGATCTGAGTCCTTCAACTTAATATCTTGAAGCATTTTTACGACTTTTAATAAAATTGCCGCATTCTGCTCGAATAGTTTTTTGTTGTGTACGCTGATAAAGGAGAAGTCATTCTCAGAAAAGAATTTCAATGCACGAAAATATTCCATAATGGTCTTTTTCGTAGCATCGGGATCATTTTTAAAACGACGGAAAGCCTTTTCTATTTCACTATTCTCAATATATGTAACATCCTCATTCAAGAATCGTTTCATGCCGTCTCGATATAACCGTTGAAGACGATCCTGCAATTGGTAGTCATCATCATACGCTGATCCTTTCCAATAAAAATGCAAGTCATTGGGATTATTCGTCTCATCCACAACCTTTGCAAGAAACAGATTTACCAATTTGTCGAAAGCATTCTCATGTCCGCCAACATTATGCTGACGTAAAATGAGGGCAAATTCATTGTATTTCTTTTGAATAGTGTCATTATCTACCGCCCGCAAATCTCCGAGTGAATATTTGTTTTTACCTATCCTATAAGGCTCAATATCTGCTTCAAACAATCCCACTGTTGCAAAATCGCAATGATAAGTATCATGCCATACAGCAAATAATTGTTTATTGTTCGTTGCATCTTTATATCTTTTATTTGATTCATCATTTGCAAGCATCTGCTCATTGTCTTGTACATTTACAAGATAATATGTCCTGCTCAATTTACCATCAACAATATCAGCCGTATAGAGACACAAAAATTTGGTAGATCTCTCTTGCTGAAAATAGCTGAAAAGTTGAGCTCCGTCTTCTTTCGTATCATTCCATGCACTTACGAACGCTTGTCCGGAAGTCTTGCATTCAATAATGAGCAACGAGTCTTTTTCTCCTTCTTCACCCTCTTTAACAGTTCTAATCCATATATCGGCATAACCTCCTTTAGCACTATGTCCTAATCTCCATGCAGGTTCCAACTCTATATGTTGCGGATTATAACCTTTACTCAAAAGGTTATCAACACAATGAAGAACGACAAGATTCTCTGGATCTGAAAAATTACAGGTCGTTTCTCTCCCTACTGTTATACCACAATCTTCATAATAAATATGGCCATCACGATCCGTACTAACTTTTAAGGGCGCGTCAACATTGGGATAGTTTTTAAAATAAAATTGGCCATCCGACTCAAAGTGAAGTAAGGTTAATAAATCCCGTATATTGTCCTTATTCATTGTTAATTCCCGATTGTTATATTACTTATTATAGTCAACGAACATCAATTGGCAATCTGAATCAATATTTCCTACGATGATTGTATTTTATGAAACCATGAACGTTTCTATTCCCAATTGTTCTGCCAATCATCTTTTCTATCCTCTTCTGTCCTGTTAATACAATTTTCAAACGATTCAGATTTTTATTATATACCCATATAGGTATTTCAGACAAATATAAAACTTTTAGCTCAACCAAACAAAACTAATTATAGGCACAAATTCACACTGATATTCTAGGAACGACTTTATCTTACTACAAAATTTCAAATATTATCTGCTGTATTAACTATTTGGTTCGACAATAGAACATAGTCCCGTAGCGCTTCTTGCGTCGGATCTCGATCAGCAGGCCCCGTTGGACCAGCGAGGCGTAGGTCTCCCGGACGAAGTGCACGCACGGAGAATCGAACGAACAGCCCAGCGGCGCGCGAACGGTGTGCACCATCAGTTGCCGCACCAGCTCCTCGAGAACCTCATCCCGAAGGTGGTATTTCGAAGGGTCCGAGGTACGGAAAGCCTCAAGAAAAAGCTGCTCGGAATAGTGTTGCCGATAGTAGGCCAACTCCTCCTCGACGGTAAAGTCGTAGAGCCGATCGTAACGGTCCGTTGTCTGATATTGAAACGAGGTTCCCTGTCGTAGAACTCTTTCAACAAGGGCAATATGCGGCTCCTCGACCGGGCCAGAGAGTTCCGTCGGGTGGCAGTAGAGACAGGTCGTTCCCAACTGGAAGGAGGGACAACCCGGCGGGTTCTCCAGGATTGTAAAGCCTGCACGCGAGAAGAGCGCGCAAATCTCCGTGTAGAACCGGTCGTGTTGCTCGTGCGACATGCGTCCGTCGTTATAGCACGCCTCGATGCGGAAGTAGACATCATAGATTGGATGGATGGGTTTCATGACTTGAAAAAGTTAAGCCGCAGCCCGAAGACTGCGGCATGGTTTAATAATCAGCAACAAGGGCCTATGCAGCCGGGACTTCGGGCTCCTCTTCTGCGATCTCGTCGGTTCCGGTTTCCAGATGATCGAAGATCATCCGGGCTGCCCGGTTAACATCGACCAGAATATCGAACAGATAGGCAGGCTCCTGGCGCAATTGCGAAAGCCACCCTTTGAGATAGGCGGCATTCTCCTCGCGGGGCGTCGTGGCAAAGCCTGCCATGGCACCGCACAACGCCGAGGTCAGCTCCGCAACTAACTCTTCGCGGGCATACTCTTCGTCGCCAAAGCAGGTCCCCATCGTGCGGTTCAGACGCTCGGCATGGCCCGTGCTGTGGGCAATCTCGTGCAGCAGGGTCCCGTAGAAGGCCTCGTCCTTCGGGAACTGCTCCTTGAGCGGGCAGACAACCCGATCGTGCAAGCGCGTGTAGTAAGCCCGGTCGCCGTAACGGAGTTCGATCGGGCAGAGCCACGACTGCTGCTCGACCATCCGGTCAATCGGCTCGCAGACCATTCCGTCGGAGTAATCCTTTCGTTCGGCACGAGCCGTCAGCGCCGCATAGCGTTCCGGTTGCTTCTCTTGCATATCTGTTTGGTCGAGGTTGAAAACCGAATAGTAGCGAATGATGGGAATGACCTCGTACTGTTTGCGGGCCTCCTTCGGAAGCTGGCGATACTCCTCGAGGTCGATCTTGCGGCGGGTCTCTTTGTGGCGGATACAGATCTTCCAGAAGTAGACCGGGAACGACAGGGAGCCCTTGAGGATATTCAGCCCCTCCTCCTTGGCCTGCCGGAAGGTCATGAAGATTGGCGTTTGATAGCCCGCTATTCCCGAAAGGAAGAGCAGCATCAGGATATTCCCGGCCCGGTAGGGCGTGCCGCGCAGGTTGCGGGGAAGACCGTGCGCGAGGTCCGTGATCCACGGTTTCTGCCAGTCGGTTTCGAGGTGTACGATACACTGAATCATCAGCTCCGTCAGTCGGGGCGCTATGGCATCTATCAGATTATGGTTTTTCATGGCTGGATGGGATTGAAAACAGATTGGAAATGAAAGACGGAGCAATCGTTTGATTGCTCCGTCGGTTTTACTTGGATCAGGCGGCCAGCGATTCTGCCGTCTCGTTCGGGCCGAACTCCGGATCAGCCGGGATAATCAGCGGCTCGGCAGGCGATGCCGGAATCTCCGTGTCGGGCGTTGCCTCCGGCTCCTCGGGAAGTTCTTCGGGAATGGATTCTGCAACCGACTCCCGGGATTCGGCCAAAGCCCGGGCCTCCTCCTGCGCCTTCAGGTCGTCAATCTGCTCCTGCAGCTTCGTCCGGCGTCGTTCGTAGGTTGCCAGGTATTTCTCCTGCACGGTCCGGCTTTGAGCCTCGAAATTCAAATCGGCAAACCGGCACATCAGGCGCGTGTCCACCTCCTCGTCCGTACAGTTGTAATCCCGGGCCGTTGTGCGGAAGAAGTCAAGCAGGAAGAGGCGAATCATTGCCGCCCGCTGCTCGGGTGTCAGTTGCCCGGCAGCCGCAAAGCGCTCCTCCTCGGTAACGCGCCATTGATTTTGAGGCTCGATGCCGCACTGCTGTAGTCGGTCGTCCGCCATATGTCGGATCACGGCGTAGTAGAACATCTGGTGCTCCTCTTCGGTCAGCGGGTTGCCCGAGACCTTCGATTCGCGGAACAGCGTCTTCATGTCGGCGGTGATATGCTCGTAGCAAAGCTGCCGGTTTCGGTGGTCCTGCCGCAGCAGGCTCTCCATCGGAGAGGCGGGAACCATCGTGACGTAGGCCGTCCGTTCCCCTGCAGCATCCTCGACCGAAACTTCCCGCTCCTCCTCCGGGATGTCCTCATAGCGGATCTCCACGTCGAACATTCCGATGATGGCATATTTGCGGACTCGTCCTTCCGTAACGTCGAATTCGAGTTGCCTGGTCTGCTCCGTAAACCGGGCCAATGCCGCTTCGTAGCGCTTCACGGCTTCCACGTAGTTTTCTTCCGACGAGTAGCACTCCGCCTGAGGAGCTTCGGGCATTTCGGGGGCCGTATCGTAGTAATCGAGGTAGTAATCCAGCTCCTGAATCCGATAGCCCTCCTCTTCGAGATGTTCGATCACTGAATCGGGCGTATCGCCCACCGTGGCAAGGACCGTTCGCGGATCCGCCTTCAACAGTTGCAGGGCCTGCTGAATGAGGTATTCGTCGTTCTTGCGCATCATGCAGCTCCGGTTCTGGCAGCCCGCACAGCCCTCCGCACATTCATCCTTGAAGAGAATCTGGTTGGCCGTATTGTGGTGGCAGGTGTGGCATTCGGTCTTGTCGAAGCGATAGGTGTCCAGGCGGGTCATGTAGCGATCGTAGAGCCGCCGGGCAATCTCCCGGATCCGGGCATTCTTCCACGACAGGCGGCAGCCGTCCGAGAAATGCTCCTCATAGACCTCCTGCTGGACCGCCGCATCGTATTTCGCGATCTCGGTGGCAACACCGACCGAAATCTCCTCCCGGTCGAGTTGCTCGGCAAGGGCGTCGATCAGATCACAGAGTTTCAAACGGGAGCGGATGTAGGCCTCGGATTTTCCGAACTTCCCGACCAGGCTCTCGATCGTATGACGTCCCGATTCCAGCGCCCGTTTGTAGGCCGCAGCCTCCTCACGGGGTGTCACGTCCTCACGCTGGAGGTTCTCCGTAATGGCGGCATCCTCGGCTTCGGCATCCGACAACTCCCGAACAAGGGCCGGAATGAATTTCAGCCCTGCCATTGCTGCGGCCCAATAGCGCCGTTCGCCATAGACAATCTCAAAACCGCCCTCTTTGGGCCGAACGCAGATCGGTTGCAGAACCCCGACCTGGCGGATGCTGTCGGCGAGCTCCTGCAAGGTCTCCGGTCGGAAATCCTTGCGAGGATTGTAGGTGCTGCTGACAATCTTGTTCAGATCCAGCAACTGAACGGCAGGAGCGGGTTGTTGTTCTGCAGTCTCAGAATTGGAGACAGCCTGCGGCGATTCCTGCACGTCGGGATTCGGATTTGAAGTGGCGGCTTTCGATGCTCTGGCCCGGCTCTTCTTCGTTTTTGGTTCTTCCTTGGAAGTCTGCATAACATCAAACAGTTTTTACCGTGTGTCTCACGTTTCTGGGACCATGCAATCCCAACAGACTGCATAGTCAATGAATAATTATGTTATGAGGACTTATTCCCGACGCGGTCGGTTGCCTCGGGAAGAGACACAGTCATGCGGCGACGTCGGAGCGGCAAAAAATACCGCAGCCTCGGCGAGGATGATTTTTCGTCCGAGGACGGCGGGCCGCCCGCGGCCTTCCGCATGACTATCTTCCCCGACGGCAACCGGGAAGAAAAGTTATTGATAGGAATTTGACAAATATAGAAGAGGGAAGACTAATTAGTCTCCCCTCTTCTATAAAAATTAGTTATTGCTTGACCAAGTTTCAACGAACTAACGCTCTTCAACTATGGTATGCTACATCACCTCCTTTTTTTGAGAGACAAAATCGTATATCAATGATACATAATCATCTACAATTTGTTCATCCGATACTTTTTCATTTATATTATACTCTTTAATAATTTGCATCATAAATGGAGTAAAATAGGTATTTATATTTTGACGAATATCTTTTTTCGCATCCTCCTCTGACTTACCTTTTAATTTGTCAACCAAATCTTTGGACTCTTTCCTATTCGAGAAAGGAGAATATATGCAGGTTTGACTATAACGAGGAAATTGCTCAAATCCTGAAATAAAATTACGCTTCACAATTATATTGGGATATTTTTGCCAACCATAGATTGTACTACGGGAACATCCAAATGATTGATTTGCCTCCAGAGCTAATACATATTCATCTACCGCATCAATGCTTGTTTTTGCATTGCTTGTTTTCTCTGTGTTCTTTCTCTTTTCCAATTTATAAATCTGACATTCCTTATCATATTTAATAACCTCAGAACAAATATACGTAGGCATTAATGATTCATAGAAATACGAATCCCCCCATAAAACTACATGGTCATCAAGTTTCTCAGAGCATTTCTCCATAATCTCATTTTTTGTCTGCTCCTGAATAATATTTTCCCCTTTTGTTTTAAATCCCGATACCCACAATAAAGAATCAGCTGTTAATAAACGATCTGCTGTGATGACTGATCCATTATACGAAGCCATAACATCACGAAGTTCATAATTGCTTAACTCACCAATGCATTGATCGACATCTAAATTGCAAGCTAATCGCGATAATACATAATTAAAATATTGAGACAATAAATTATTATTCTTATTATTAGCTAGCTCGTTAATAAAAACGGGTTCTATGAGTTTTAAGAATTCCGGTAGTAAATCAGATAATAAAGTTTTTGTAATCCATTTTCGACCTCTATAAGTAAGATTATCTCGTGATAAATCTACCACTTTATCCGTAGATTGACTACACAGATTCCATTCAAAACCCAAATATGCGGTTTTATAAAAATTAAATTTTGCATTTGAAACTAATACATCTCGTAATAGTAATCTCTGTGATAACTCATACGTTTTTAATCTGTCATTAAACCAGAATTCAAACTTAGAACCATACATTCTTTCATAGATGGTAAAGACAAGAATATTATCCTGATAATTAAAAGAGTACCTATAGTCATCCTTATCATCATAATACTTATCCTTCTCTCCATTTACTTTGTAATTCTCAAAACCCCGATCCATATTGGGCGTACTATATTTAAAGTACGAACTTTCCACGGAGCTAAATGTGTCTCTTACAAATTTATCTATTTTAGCCAGATACAAGCTATCACCATCACCCTTGAAGACATCCGTTGTTTCTAGAATATCAAAACTAAATGATGAGCCAAACAATTCTGCAAATTTCTCTTTCGGAATGTCAACCTTAATTGTAGTACCTCGCTTCCTTCCTATATTTTCTTTTACAATTGAACTATATTGACCGTCTGCCGCGGATCTAAAGATTATCCTTTTTGAGGTTTCCCCTACATAATAGGTTTCGACCTCAAATGTAGGTGCCACAAAAAATATTGATTGCATACCAATTCCAAAAACGGCGGTTGGCCTTAAGAAATATGGCATATCACGATATGTGGTCTGATAATTCAGATCATTATTATGACTGTCTCCAACAAAATTTGTCATCCTTAACAAAGAGTCTTCCGATATGCCGGTTCCATAATCAATACATTCAAACCGAAGTACTTTCTTTTGCTCATCCTTCCACTTGACCTGCAATTCTACTGGATATCGTTTATATATAAAAGCATCTATATCATTAGGAAACTTAATTGAGTCAACATCCAAATCATAAGATCCAGACTGAATATCATTCCACAACTGCATTTTACTTGCATCAAATGCATTTTGAACAATTTCTCGAATGAAAACAAATCCTGGTTCTTTATATATCCCACCACCTTTAAGAATACTAAAGATTTTTTCTTGAGACATAGTGAACCTTAAATTCAGTAGATCCGGATTACATTGTATTCCATTATACAGTATTTTTATATTACCCTTACTGATTATTGGAGGCAGGCCTCCTAAATCGCCAGGTGCAATACTTGTCCATTCTCTACTCTGGTTACTTACTTCCTCTTCCAGCCAATCGAACCAACTTCTTGAAATACGATAGACCTCTTCATTTGGGCAGTCTAACTCTGCTTCAATAGCATTAGGCGAAATCAACATATGCTTCACAGAGAGGTGCTTCTGCTCATGCGCTTTTGATTGTTCGGGAATGTCCTTCAGCATGACCATTGAGTAAGCATTAAAACGATTATTGTCAAAATCCAATAAATCACCAAGCCTAATCATATAGGCGATAAAACGAGGATGAATATAATCGCCTCTATAGCCATTAGCCTCATAATATAATCTCGTCATGACTTCCCCAAAACTCTCGCCATGCAAGAATGCTATATTAGACAGCAGATCCACAAACCTTTTAGGCAATTGTTCTGCATGGAAATTATTCGCTAACTGCTTAAAGATCCCATTGGTTAATAGATAATCCGCACTTTGCTTTGCATGCTTCGATCTAAAGATCTCAGCTGTTATAATAATTACCGCATTTTTTACCTCCAGAGCCCACTTAAAGTTTTTCAAATCCTGTTCAGTCTCTTTATGATGTATCCGGATAAGCAAACTAGCGGCTCTTGCAATTACAGGATCTGCATTACCCGCAAACTTTTCCAATACTGCTTTAAAGTTCTCCTTCTCCCACTCTGTCTCAACAATATTATACATCAGGATCATACCTATATCGTGAGTTAATCCTGCCATCAAAATAAGAAAAGTATCAGAGGCGCTTAATCTTTTAATACGATCCTCACCCAAAAAACATTGAATGTTATCAATGATAGTCATAGAATGACTAATATCATGGACGCTATAGTGCGGAAAAGACATTGATATCAGGTTTAACCCGTTAGTAAGATTTCTTTTATTTAAATCCCATATCGAGTATAACACCTCATAATCTTGATCTTGAGAGGCTAAACATTTAAGATGGTATTCTAATGTATATTTTTTATTATCTTCCATTTTCTAATATCTAATTTAATGATTGAAATTTAGACTACTCAATACCTCTTATCAGAATATAAGCTCTATTAGACCACCGGCCAATTTAGAGTTTTATCTTACCTCACAGTTACAAATCTAGGAAATCTGTAGACTTTTTTATTTATCCCCAGACACACTCTTTGGAACTGTATCCTGTGCCCGGCGTTCGTGGACAGGCTTCACCACAAGGCTTTCCTGCTGAACATGACTGGACAATCCTTCAGGGTTAGAGAAACATACAAAAATACTAAAAAAATTGCATGAATAAATACACTCGTTTATATTTGAACGACACAAAATGTGGCTTTTTTTTAATGACTATATGGGAAGTCTCGTGAGTATTTACATGCGAGAACTATTTAAATTACGTACTTTCATATATAACCAACCGTTTTTGCATCATTATTTTTTAAACAGGCTCTATAATAACACCCATATCTTTTTCTATATCACGTATCAATTTAGTCAATGGACGACAATGAACATTCTTATCGTCAGAATACGTTCCAAACACAAAACGATGGAGTGCATCTTTATTATATAGTTCCGGAAAATTCTTTATAAATAAATCCTTATATGTGTCATCATATGCTTTGCACCGCCAAATCGTCTCCTCTGCCACATCCTTTACCGCTGCATAGGTTGAATCTATCATAAAATCTTTTTCATGAGCTTTTGCCAATTGACAGTTCGTTAAATTATGTACATCAGACGGAATCAAGTGGATATTGATATATTGGGGATTAAATCTACGTTTCCTTAAATATAAATGAGGTTTTGCCAACAAATGAAATGGATGCAATTCATTAGAGTCAGTGGTATATAATCCAAAATCAGCGGTAGCAGTATTTTTGCCGTGATTACATGTTGGGCAACTAGGCTGCAAATTATAGAATGTTGTACATAAATAAGGATACCTTGACTTGGGGAAACGATGATCTAACTCATACAATCCCTTACTATGGTCAATGGTAAGAGCATACTGCATATTACAATATACGCAAGTCCTAATTCCCATAGCCTCAATGATGGGAACCATTATTGGACGAACTATCTTCTCATAGTGCATTGCATCAACTATCAACTCCCAAAATTTCTTCGTCTTTAAGCCGGGTCTTTGTCCACCGACTTGTTTATGATAAACAAGTTCTTTATCGAGTTCTACATGCTGAAATAAAACTCCTTCATATTTGTTTATATAGTTTTGAAAATGTTGGGGTTGAAGAACCAACAAGTTCATTGTCTCGTCTTCTGCATTGTCATAATCGTTAGCAATTTCTTCTACATATGCCTTATATTCATTGAGAACATCAGGCGGAAGGCGGTTATTTACATTGTAAGTATCAAGCGTTACTTTTATTTTCCGCAACTTAGTCGGCACGTCAAGATGGTATCCACGAAAAGCTTGCTCATACATTTGTGCATATTTCAGGATGTCATCGTTAATCAATATTCTGTCCATGATAGTGTTTCCTTATAAGTCAGTAACGCTGTGAGCTGCTGCTTGAGGAACTTGTCTCCGATCAAGGCTATCTCCTGTTTTAGGTCCTCAATATTTCGATCAATCTTCTTTTTTCCATAGGATTCTATGTCTGCTAGCAACTTTTGCATTCTTTCCAAAGCATAATCACCCATGAAGGTTTTATCCAAAAAGAAACTCTGGTGTAAAATGTCGTTTACGTTAGCGGCATAGGGATTAACAGACACATCATCATTCACACATTGTCCATTTTTCAGATACAGTATGTTTTGTTGCGGTATATCACTCAGGATAAAGGGTGAATGCGTTGCAATAATAATGCAAATAGAGCAATACTTGTTAAAACGGAACTTTGCGAGCATATTCCGCAAACGGCTGATAAATTGCCTTTGATACTCTGGATGAAAACAAATCTCCACTTCATCAAGCACAAGCATCATATTGCGATAACGAACTCTGCGAGAATCTTGCACACTCATCAAGTTAATTATATGATATATAAAGGTACCACAGGTATAAAGCAATTGTCGTTCTCCACTACTCATACGACTTAAACTTATAGCAGTCCCATCATCTTTCTTCAACTTTATATCAATACTAAAAACCGCTGGAGGTAGTATTTTTGTCAACTCGCGTAGGTTTGAGGGGGACTTCTGAATTAGACCATGTACTTCCAAATTCTTTTGGTAAAAATTAAAAGTAAAAGTGCGATTAAACCCTCGTTCCATCCCAACGTTACACTTAATCAAATTGATAAAATTCTCTGCCTGTCGGAACTTAATTGTGATATGAGACTTGTCTTTCTTAATTGCATCAACAAGATTGTGAATCCGTTCGGAATAGCACTCTCCTCCTTGAAAATAGGATTCAAGATTACCAAAATCTTCATACTTGTAGTAGGTTGGATATTTGGATGCAATAGAAAGTACTTTATAAACCATGTAGAGAGCAACATCCCTAATGACGCACTTTGTAAAGTCCAACTTTTCTAAGCCTAACTCACACAGAAGTAAATATACAATACTATCTCGATGAGCCTTATGCCATGATGACACATCTGAAAACTCCATCCATTCTGAATCATGACGAACCTTACCCAGATAGAGTTTTTTAAACTTAATTTCTACAGCTCCAGGATCATAAGTATAATCTACAGAAGCCAATTTATAATCGTCAATTACTTGAATACCTTTTTTCTCTGCCTGAATAAATATCGTAGAGAGCCGGTACTGAGAAAGACGATATTCCTTGTACGTGTCAATGACTCCCTCATCTCGGTAAGGATTCAAAACGATAGGGCTAAGATATCCATCATTTTTATGGAAAATACTACGAATCCATACATCACCTTCTTCACGCTCAACTACTACTTTGCTAACCTGCTTCTTTCCACCTTTGCCCTGTTCCAATTTAGGAACAAACTCTTTGTAAGTCTTTTCATCATAATAGTCCTGATCATTATATGACTGCATAGAGTAATTCGTTACAATGGTGTAAAAGAATCGTCGTGAGACCTCTGCCATCCTGCGGAGTGGCGTAAGAATTGCAGCCTCTTCAACCACTTCGTTATGAATATCGAGCTCTTGAGCCTGAACTCTATAAGGTTCTTGACCATTCAAGACTTCAAATTGTAGATGCTGTTTGTAACTATCATAGTAAAAATGCATAACATCACCATCTGCCTCCAAGGTCCCGATGTGACCATCTAGCAGATAATAGAGAGTGGCATGCAATCCTTTTACATAAAAGAGTTGTTCAGCATAAGAGTTCCGGTACATACCTAGCTCCAACATGAATGTAAAATTGTTGATGATGCGATAAAGTAATTCCAGGATTGAAGACTTACCACAACCATTTTGCCCTACGATTGCTTGTATATTAATATTTGCACCATAGAAATCATGAGGAACCTGACATTTAGGATTAGGTACAATCTCTCCATCTGGTGTCTGACACAAACGGTCATTGAAGAAATACAATCCACCTCGAAGGCATTTCTTCTGGGCACAATTATCCATTATTTTGAGTGCACATATAGAGAAGTCTTTTGCCTCAGGAACAGAACCACCATTGTGTTTCAAACGCTCAGTCTTCATATACTCACTATGATCATGAGACACTGTTGTAGATATTGGTTGTAGCATAAACTAAGTTACTTTATAAATATATGTGTTGAAAGTGTACAATAAGTAGTCATATATTCGATATTACATTATTATCATTCCGATAATTCACCTCTGCGATATTTTCCAACAAGGAAATTAAAAAGGCAAGCGTGAACATTCCCTAGAAAATTACTTACAGCCATCAATGTGTTAAAAAGTTTCAGAGAATCCATCATTACTTTGCTTTCAATAATCTCTTCTTGTCTTGATTTATATAATTTTTCTGTGTCAAGATGGGTCTCATAATTACGTTCATCTTTCCACCAAGAAGAAGTTTGGGATTGTTTTTCAAGGAGAGATGTCAATTCCTGATACTGGCGATTGATTACTTCTGGGAAGTGCTTCATTATGAGCTGGAGTCTGTTCCATTCTGATTTCTTGTGGGACTTCATATTAAAGCCATAGAGTTTTTTGAAGCCCTCATTGAGGATTACAAACAATTTTCCGCGCATAAACCTCCGATCATAGTCGCGGTCAGCAAGAATAAAGTATTTCCCGGCTACCATACTGTCAATCATCGTAAAAAGGACAAATAAGTAGACAGAGACAACGGTTCGGTCTATTTCGTGGTATTCATCATATTGTTCTTTCGTGTCTTCCAGAATACTAGTCATTAATAGAAGTCCCTCGGAATATTGTGCAATGGTGTCATCTATGACAGAAATAAATTCTTTACGCTCTGATTCTGAAAGTGTTTTCCCGTTGTATTGTACCTCTTTAAACCATTGGGCATACTTGTACTCTATGATTTGTGCGTATTGTATATTTGCCAATTCTTCATTCATAACGATATGCCATTAATTCAACAATTATAACCATTTTGATACTATAAGGACTTTCGTAAAAAAGCCAAACGACTCCTAACTGACAGATTTATAATATGATAAAAGTCACATCTTAACAGAAGAAAATAAACACCTCCAACTGCCCTCAAAAAGCTATTTTTGAAATATCGCAAAAATAAATCTGCATATCAAAGGTACAAAATCTCTTTAGAATACTCCCCCAATCTTCCGTTTACGGAGTAACGATTTTTATGCTTTGTGCAGGCAGACTTTCGTGAATAACGAGCTAGAAAGGATCAAGCGACTGCTGCCCTTGCAAGAGATAGTGGAGAGCTTCGGTCTGACAGGAAGGGACCTGAGGCCGAAGCCCGGACGCTGGGCTTATTTCACGCCGGCGAGCAAGGTTGTGCTGATGTTCCTGAAGATGTACATCGGACTGAGCCGTCCAAAACTGATGGAGCCACTGGACGAGAACATCCACTACCAGCTGTTCTGTGATATGCGGGACTCCTCCTTCCGAACTGGAGAGCTTCAGCCAACTTGTAGTAAAGCGACTCCAACTTCATCTAAATCGAGCAAATTCAGAAACAACCAAGTCCAACTTGAAAAAAGTCGGACTAAACTGATAATGGTTGTCAAGGTGTATTTAGTCGGAGGTTAACTCGGGAAGCGGACATCCTGCGTGTAGAATCGCCCCTTGTAACCCGCAGGCGTCGCTTCACACAGGTAGACACTAAAAGTACGAAACAACCAGCGGAGAATCCTCCGCCGGTTCTCGGGATATAGACTCTCAACATAAAAGCGATGGTAGTAAATCATCTCCTGTTGCTTCAACGTAAACGATACCTCCGGGCAAAATAGGCGACAACGCCCGGAATGTGCTTTTTGTAGTAGGGCTGATTCTCCCGGCACCACGTGGCGAGTTCCTGCTTCGTGGTAAAGGGTCGGCGCCAGTTGCGTCCCGACATAATACGATCCAACTCGGGAGCCAAATGCTCGACAAAATCTCCAACGGTCCAGCCTTCCCAGATGTGTTTCTGAAGGTCGATCATACCAAATCCATTTAAGGTTTAACATATGGTTCATGGACCGGTCCCATTCAGAAAAGGAGGTGCCGGCCACAGGCCGATACACAGCGGCGGGACCAACCGGAGGCCCTTTTCGGACGATACGACCCGGGCGGGTGGAGATCGCGTGAAAAGGAGCTTCAAGGTGCAGGCACGCCGCTATCTTGGCCCGAGGTCGGCACTTGCGGAATAACCTTCTACCCCACTGTCAAACTTTTTGTTCATCCGGTCCGACCACAATCCGGGGAGTACGCCGCATCGCATTTTGCAGATTGCGCTGATTGATCCGGTAAACGAGCATCAGCAGATCGTAGGCACTGTATAGGAATTGCCGCCGATAGATCTTGGGACGAATCAACCGTTTCTGACGGTAACGAGTCAGCGTTTCGGGGCGAATGTCGAGGACCTCGCAGGCCGCATCGGCCGTCAGGAAGAGCGGTTCGTCGCTTTGACTGCACAGGTATTCAAAAAGCAGCAAACCCTTACTCAATAGGAAATTCGTCTTGATGAGGCGTTCGAGTTGTTCGGAAGGGACAAGCCGATAGATCCGGGGATTTTGTTTGTTTTCCATGGGTAACTGATTTATTGATTCAACGATTCGAGTTTTCCGCGGCGGCGCATCTTGCGAATAAACTCCTGCACCTCGGAGAGCAGGTACATGCGCCGGGCTCCGATGTTGAAGCCGACAAGCAGCCCCTGTTCGCGGAAGCGGCGCACCTGGCGTTCGCTCTGGCGGAGCAACTGGCAGACCTCCGCAAAATCGAGGATCGGATCGCCTTCGAGCTGGCTCCGATGATCCTTCATGAAGTGTACGATCTCGAGGATCTCTTCGACCGTCCGCAGAATGCGGGACAGGTCATCCGTGTGTTGATTTTCCATCTTTGTCGGGTTTGGTTTCCACGGCAAAAATGGGACAACCCCAGAACTCGTTTATCAGTGTTTGAATCAATTATATGTTTTGCCAGATCCGAAACCCGGACATCTCTTGTCCCCGGCAGTCCATCAGATAGCAGGCCCCCACAACTTGCCGGTATCGGCAAAAATCATCATTCTGGGATTGGAAATCACCACTTAACTTGCCGATAAGACAACAGTTTTTAGGTTCGGTTCTTATTGCAAAGTTCGACAAGTACACCATCTAAAGGCTCATGCTATTCAAAGAAAGTATGACGATCGGCATTACATCCAACATCATCGACAGTCACAAAATGCTTTGAGATACCAACTTGACACATACGGCCTTGACTAGGGACGATACCGCGAGTCGGACGCAGCCTGCGTCCTAGAGCAAAATAATGATGCAGAGAAGGAGGAGATGACCCGATTCTATAACATCACACACTCTGCACGTAACGAAAGATTTGTAAAATGGAGATAAATTTCCTATTTTTGATATGCATCTGCTGAATGATTGATTTTTCGCTGTATTCTTACGGCGATTATGACAATGTCAGAACATTGTTCATTTCCGGTTTTCGACTGTGTGCTTTCGATGTCGTTTGACACTTTAAGTAGAATATTCAGCAGATGCTGTTTTTATGCAAACAGAAATGCCAGACATCCAATCCGCATTCCAAGCGGTTACAACGAAAAGAGAACTCGCCGAACTCTTGGGGAGTTCCCTTAAGATGCTCGCTTATTATTTATACAAGCTACCTCCCGAACAACAATACAAAAAATACGACATTCCCAAGCGAACCGGAGGGACGCGCGAGATATATGCTCCAATCTCCGGCATTAAACAAATTCAGAAACGTTTATCGCATATTTTGCAGAACTATCAGCCTGCCAAATTTTGTGTGCATGGTTATGTCAAAGAGAGGAGTATCAAAACCAATGCTTATATTCATCGAAGAAAGCGAATTGTCATCAATCTGGATTTAAAAGATTTCTTTCCCTCCATCAACTTCGGACGAGTCCGAGGTCTATTTAAAAGTGCTCCGTTCGGATTCAATGACGAGGTAGCCACGACTATGGCGCAAATCTGCTGTCATGACGGGAAATTGCCGCAAGGTGCACCAACCTCGCCAGTCATCTCGAACTACATTTGCCGCAGACTGGATAATGAGCTGATTGCCTTTGCCCGCAAACACAAAATAAATTACAGCCGATATGCGGATGATATTACCTTCTCAACCAATCTACAGTTTCTTCCGACGGCCGTAGGTCATATCAAAGAGCATAAAATCGTCTTGTCCAACACATTGCGAAAGATCTTTCAGGACAATGGATTCACCATCAACGAGGAAAAGACAAGATATGCTCTGCGAACAAACAGGCAGGAGGTTACCGGACTGATTGTCAATGCCGGAATCAACGTTCCTCGAAAATATATCATGCGCATCCGGGCCATGTTGCATGCTTGGGAAAAATATGGTCTTGAAGCGGCAGCGAAAGAGCACTTTGAGAAGTTCAACTACAAGCACAAACATCCCGATTACCCAGAAATAGCATTCAAGAACGAATTGACCGGCATGTTAAATTACGTCGGGCAAATGAAGGGAATAGGCAATCGGGTGTATATCGCACTCTACTACCGAATCACAAGACTCGATTCGAATATCAAGCTATCGATTCCTGAATACATTCCCGCCCCAGAAGGTACTACTGTCGTTTTTTGTGAAGGCAAGACAGATCCTCTTCACCTGGAAGCTGCACTATCCTGGTTCCATCAACAGGGAGAATTTTCCGATCTGGATCTACATTTCTTTAAATGGAGATCCGATTTGGATATCAACAATGACACCTTACTGCAGATGTGCCAGACCCGGCCACAAGCCAAAAGGGACAATCGAATCGAAATCTATCTGTTCGACAGAGATGTTCCTAGATATATTCAGAAAGCAGCTGAAAAAGATAAATCTTACAAACATTGGGAAGCAAATGTCTATTCAGCGCTCCTTCCTGTTCCGGAACACCGTGATTTCAACGAAATATGCATAGAACATTTTTATCCGGACGAAGATTTGTTGAAAGAAGACAAGAATGGACGCAGGTTATATACGACCAAAGAGTTTGATCCGGATTCAGGGTGCCATCTCAAACTAAAAGAGGTATATTATGCAAATCGGCGAGATCAGCTAAGGTGCAAATACCCGAAGATTCTGGATAGCAATGTGAGAAAAACCGGGTCCGATGAAAACATTGCCTTATCCAAAAATAATTTTGCAAAAAATATTTTCCACAAAACCGGATCTTTCAAAGAGGTATCTTTCACCTACTTCAGAGTCATTTTTGAACTATTCGAGGAGATAATTGCGCAAGCAAAATAAAGGGGCCTGTAATCTCTTATGCAGATAACGTACAAGTTTTATCTCCATACACCCTATTGACCACAGTCCTTCAAAAGCAGGATGAGTATTACGGCACATGCTACCCCGTGACACCACCCACATCTCGTTGAACACGGTATCATGCGACACCAAACCGCAACGCATCCGAGGTATTACTCACCCTCCGTACCACCTGGTCTTCAATCAATTATCTCAATATAGGCACTTGTATTGAACGACGAATGCTCATTACCAAAAACATATCCCAATTGATTGCTGACACATCGTGTATTCCCTATTATTTTGTCTATGTTACGGTGAGAGTGTCCATAAATCCAGTACTCGATTGGGCTTGCGGCAATGTAGTTTCCCAATTCTACCGCAAATGCACCATTTAACGGACTACCCTTGAATTCCGGAGCCACCAATTCGAACGATGGGACATGATGGGTAACGACAACAATGTGCTTTGCCTTACTTCGATTCACTTGCTGCTCCAGAAAACGGAAACACCGATCATGCTCTTCATTGAATCTGACCCAATCCAAAGGCTCACAAGCCCAACGTATCCGGCGAAAATCGCTAATGACGGATTCTGTTCGGAAGGCATCCTGCAATCCGATACGACCCCACAACGTCGTTGCGATTAACTCCGTTTCATCGTTTAACGGGATTACGGAATTGTAACAACACAATATGTTCTCTCGTATTTGCAAAGACCACCCGTCATAGAGTTTGCTAATATCAAACTGCTTGTAAAATTCATGATTCCCCGGGATAACGATTACTTGTCTGTAGTTTTCCGATGCCCAGTCCCAGAAAGGATGCCTCGAATAATTATCATCCCCAATATACCCGATGTCTCCGGCAAGCACAAGAATCTCTGCGGAAACAATCAATGGATGATGCTTCAGGAAATTGCTGTTTTCCTTGAATTCCAAATGGAGGTCGGAAGCGTATTGTATTTTCATGATAAAGCGAATATTCGTCTCATTTCCAGCAATACTTGCTCGATGAAGGCAGCATCTCTTTGTATGCTGGCCTGTAACGGTTGATTAGGCATCAATGATTCCATCTTCGTCACAAAGGCAACTGCGTCTCTCTTCATCTTTTCGGACAATTCTATCGGCTCTGCAATATAACCGCTTGCCATTAGCTTGAAAACATCGGACATATGTTTTCGAATATCACTGCTATGTGCAGGCGGTTCCTGTTCGGAAAGATTCAGGTATGCCTTCATCTTCAGACATATCAGACCTACCGTATCAACAACATGCAATTCCTCTTCCATCGTACAGTGGGCCAATGCAAACTGATAAAACTCTTCATCCATCAGGATTGCAGACAGACTCGACACATCTTCACCGACAGGAATCGGGGTCAGATGACAACCAGCGGGAACAGTCAGCACTTCCGGCTGTTTGGACAGCAGTTCTATCTGATAAGGGAACTCTTCGTCCCGAGGTCTATAAAACCGAAACAATTCAGGCTTCGGCTCTTTCCCCTCACCTCGTTTTTTTTCTCTCTGTTCATAGTCCCCATCATGGATAAAGCTCCAAAATCGACGGCCAAATTCAGGTGTCATCCGTTCCACAACAAGAATCATGTCTATATCTTTCGTGGCTCGTGGTTTCATATCTGCATGACGCAGAATAATACTGCATGCCGTACCTCCTATAATCACATAGTTATCCTGGAAATCGCCAAAATACTCCCTAAACTTATCCAGACCCCTTACTGCCATATTTCACGAATTATATTCTCCAATTCTTTTTCTACCCGCGGATCCCTGTCTTCGCGCAAAGACAAATACAACGACAATCTGTCGACATATCCCTGTTGCCCAATTTTCATTTCAGGGGAATATTTCCAGATTTCAATCTTATACTTGAAATCCGACGATTCCCACTCCGAGAAGGAATAATTTCCCGAAACATAATCCCGTTCCCAAATAGCTAATGTGATCTGGTCGTCAGCATTCAGGAATGAGTAGTGAGACAAGGCGCTGACACCTCCGACGTAAAAAGAATCACCTCCTACCTCGTCCGAATAAACGATCTTTTTAACTGGCGACACAAAATAGGGCATGGCCTTATTCCATAGATCCTTTCGCAACATGGAGGAATAGATCAATTTTGTCTTCCTGTCTTTTCGAGCCTGCAGCAATTGCTTTCTTTCCAATTCACCAACAGCTCGAGATACAGCCAAATAGTTATACGGAATACGAGATTGCAGCTCTTGCAAGGTAAATTCGCTCAGATCAGGATGAAGCAAATAATTTAACAAGACATATTGAGCTACGGGGGATAGTTGATGTTCCGGATCTTCTTTTTTCCGAATCCGTTCATTAATTAGCATACCGGGGAGAAACACATAACGGTCCGATACGACAAAATAAACCCCTTGCTCAATCAGTCGCTGTCTGATATAAAATGGCGCAGACTGCAAGATGAATACAACTGGAATATCCAGAATCCGCTCAATCTGATTAGCAATGCGAGCATACCGCATCGGCGTGTATGTACGGGTCAAATCAGCATTTTCAACAAGGCACAACGGATGCTTATTGAATTCCGCACAATAAAACCGGAAACTCAATATTAGATCAAGAGTTAGCCCTTTCAGTTTATCCCGACCAATTTTATCAAGATTGACAGGAACACCTGCAATAGATATTGTTTTCAGCATTTCTCATCATTTTCCATAATATGCATCATTATCAACACAAGTGATAACGATGCAAATATAATGATAATAATCTAGTTTACAATTTATATATCAATATTTATTACTTGCATTATAAAGATTATTATTACAGATAACGACACAAACATCATTACCCAAAACTTGATGAGTAATACGATCTTTTAATGCTCGCCAACACAAAATAACCGTTAAGCCACGCTCGACTACTTCCGAATCCCCTACTGAACCCCCGTGTCACCTTCCGGGAATGTTACAAGGGCTGAAAATATCAGATTGGGCACCGGGTCCAACCATTGCATATAATATATTGATTTATAAACATTTATACACGTCATAACATTCTCAAAAACGATAAAAAAATCCGCAGGTTCGTTTCCAATTCGGTTGCAAAATCCGGGAATTTTTCGTAACTTTGTAACAACCAAGTGAATACAAGGGAAAACAGCGAAAATAGGTTGTGGCCTATTCGGTGTATCTAAAAATTTTTACAATCTTAACACGTTGACATATTGGCGATTACGATATGGGTTCAGTTATCGTATTCTCCACCAAGAAGGCCAAACAAAAGCCCGAAAACCTGCAAATTTAAATTTACAGGTTTTTTGTTTCCGTTCTCACCCGGGACAAAGACCGGATAACCGCGGCCGATCCGGGGGACGCACTTCGAGGCCAGACCGGCACCGCCCCATCCTTCCTGCCAGTTCAGCAACCGGAGACACGTTGTTTTCTTCCGCCCCGATCGACTATCGGAGCAAAGCGACCAGCCGCGGCCCGGCAGTTTCGGGCAGGATCTTGCGAAGTTGGGCGAGAATCCGCTCCCGCGACTCCTGCGGCGAACGATCCGGACGACAGGCATCCGGGCCGAAAAGCGTCTCGGGCGTGGTGAGCAGCGACCAGCCCCAGCCATACTCCCGCCCGTGGCGGTCGCGGGGATAGACAAAATCCTCCGTCACGATGTAGCCGCCCATCTCCAGGCGGGTCACATAGCCGTCGAACCGGCTCCGCATCTTCGGGCCCGTAAAGCCGCATGCCGCACGCAGGTCACGGGTAATGAGGCTTCCCTCAACCTTCAGCACGTCGAGGATGCTCCGTTCGATGCTTCCCTCCCCGGGCTCGGGCGAGACGCTCCTCCGGTAGTTGCAGAAGTCGGGCCACCATGCGCGGCTCACGAAGGCGGCCTTGCCGTTGAAGAACTTTCCGTAGGCGCAGCCGCTCTCCTGAAGGATAGCCCCCTTCCACTCCCACAGCGGCCACTCCCAGCCCCCGTCGGGCAAGCGCCTGTACTGACACTCCTCATCCATCACCTCCTCGGCCGACCAGCCCGGAACCCCCATGCGCAGCAGGGGAAGAAAGCCCACTTCGTTGATGCAGTCGATCAACTCGGGGCATGAATGCAGCTTCTCTCGTATCATTGTCCGATCTCTCCGTTAATTCGTCTTTTCACTGCGGAGCAGGCCTTACGGAAGAGGGCCGAATGCTCCATCGTCCGCTCCATCTCCCGGAAACGGTGCATCGGGATGACGAAGCTGAGTTCGTCGGCCGGGACCAACAGCCGGGCCGAGGGGTCCAGCAGTCCGATGAAGCAGCTCCTGCCCTGCCGGCGGTTCTCCCCGACGGCAAAGGTCACGATGCTACAGCAGCCCGACGCAAAGCGCGTCGAGACGGCATCGTCGGCATCGTTGTCGTAAAAAGCCCAGGCGCAGAGCCCCGACAGGATGTCGGGCGTGGCAAAGAAGAGCACCCCCTCCATCCCGTCAAGCGAGGCAAGACGGTCCATGCGGACGAAGTTCAGAAAGGGTTTCTCCGTCGGGCGGATATCGAGGCGGCAGATGTACTCCCGCACCTGCCCCGGGGTCTGCTTGTAGTGCTCGACCTCCGAGACAAAACCCGGAATGCGCTCCTGCATGGGGGCGAAGGCCGTATAGAGACTTCCGCCGCCGCACAGCACGTTGTCGGCGCACAGCGTCAGCGCCCCCTCCTCGCACACACGGCGAATAGCCCCGATCATGCAGCGGGGGATCTTCCGGATCTCGGCCACGGGTTCATCACCATACCCGAAGACGACGGGCAGCGGCGCGGCATCGCCCAAGACGTCACGGTATCTCTGCAAAAACGACTCAATCATGACGGTTCGGTTTAACTGCTATCAAAGTTACACGTTTCCCGCCGGCTTTGCTCTCTCACCCCAAAAAAATCGGCTGCCGCAAAAAACAGCCGATAAAATACAGGGACTTCACCCGTCCGCATGCGGCAGGAGATACGGGGACGATGCAATCATTTCGAAGAACCTGCCCGACGGGACGGAAACCGAGTGGTCCTCCGGAACCGGGAGGACAAAAATCGGAGCACTCCCGACCGGGAGTGCTCCGATTCGATCTTGTCGCACGCAAAGCAGCCTCGCTACGCTTCATCGGCCGGAACAACCGTGACCTTGATTCCCTGCTCGCGCATCGCCTCGAGCATCTTCGGCGGCGTGCCCGAATCGGTGATCACATGGTCGATGTCGCCCAACCCGCAGATCCGGCTGAAGCCCCTCCGGCCGAACTTCGAGGAGTCGGCCAGCACCACGGTCTTCGTGGCCGAGGCGATCATCGCCCGGTTCAGACACGCCTCCTGCAGGTGCGTGGTCGAGAGCCCGTACTCGGGGTCGATACCGTCCACCCCGAGGAAGAGCTTGCTGCAGGCGAAGTTGTCGAGCATCCGCACGGCATATTCACTGACCACCGAAGCCGACGAATGGCGGATGACGCCGCCCAGCTGGATGATCTCGATGTCGGGCTTGTCGAGCAGCTCCATCGCCACGTTCATCGCCGACGTGATGACCGTCATCTTCATGTTGGGAATGCAGCGGGCAAAGGCCTGCACGGTAGTCCCGGAGGCGATGACCAGGGCATCCTGCGGCGAAAGAAGCTCGACGGCCGCCATTCCGATCCTGCGTTTGGCCTCGGGGCGCAGTTTCTCCTTCTCCGAAACCTTCCGGGTGGCGATGTAGGGATCGGCCGGAATGGCCCCGCCGTGCGTGCGGTAGAGCAGGTGCTTCTCCTCGAGCAAGTCCAGGTCCTTGCGGATGGTGACGGCGGAGACCCCGAGCCGAAGGCTCAGGGTCCCGACATCAACGCTGCCCGCCGCCCGGAGCAGATCGAGTATGGCCTTGTGTCGTTCACGCAATGTCATACCTGCCAATTTTGCCGTTCCTTGCGGACGATCAGAATGCAAACAGATTGACACCCACCTGCAAGTAACCCTGCCGCTGGTCGGGATTCCACATCGCATGGGCGAAGAGGGGCATCTCGAAGCGTTTGATCCGCAACTTGTAGGTCGTCTTGAGCGAAATCTGGTTCACCCCGTCGTAACCGTAGAAGTTCGCACCTCCGTCCGCCCCGTCGCGGTTGAAGGCAAACGTGCCGCCCAGACCGACATCCACCGTCCAGTGCTCGTCGCGGAAGACGCTGTACTCGGCATAGAGGAAGGTCGAATAGCGGTTGTTGCCCTCCAGGTTCAGGTCGCGGCCCGCAAAGATCGTCGCCCAGCTCACGCGCAGAGGCACCTTGAGAAGCGTATCGAAGTTGTAGGCCACGCTCAGGTCGAGGAAGTGGCTGGTCGAATACTTGTTGTAGTTGAAGATGTCCTTGCTGTAGGGCAGGTCGGGCGAGTAGTTGTAGATGTCCCACACGGCGACCGTGAAGCCGGCAACGGTATACGAGGCGTAGTAGTCGAACTCCTTGTAGTCGCCCGTGAAGTCCGTGCCGCCCCACAGTCCGACCTTGAGGCCGTCGTCGAGGAAGCCGACATTGAGATCGGCGGAGAGCACGCCTCCGTCGGCGACCTGCAGTCCGCGCCAGAGGTGCATGTTCTGCAGGGCACCGCTGAAGTGGATCTTCTGTCCGTAGGATGCGCCGCAGATCAGCAGTGCAACCGCCGTAGCAATCAGGATTTTCAGTCGTTTCATGGTCACAAGGGTCAGCAGTAAATCAGACAGTAGAGCGCAGCGGCGATGAAACCGCCGATGATCGGGCCCACGACGGGTACCCACGAGTAGGCCCAGTCGTTCGAACCCTTGCCCTTGATCGGAAGCACGGCATGCGCCAGGCGGGGAGCCAGGTCACGGGCCGGGTTGATTGCATAACCCGTCGTTCCGCCGAGCGACATGCCCAGCGCAACGATGAGCATCGCCACGGGGAATGCGCCGAGGGCACCCATGCCCACCTCGGGGGTATTCTCGCCGATCGAGAGCGCCAGGATGACGAAGACCAGCACGAACGTGCCGAGGATCTCGCTGAAGAGGTTGCGGCCGTAGTTGCGGATGGCCGGAGCGGTACAGAAGGTGGCCAGCTTGGCGGCCGGATCATCCGTAGCGTCGTAGTGGTCCTTGTAGAAGAGGTAGACCAGGACGGCCCCGACGAAACCGCCGAGCATCTGCGCGACGATGTAGGGAACGACCAATGACCAGCTGAAGGTGCCGGCTGCGGCCAGTCCCAGCGTCACCGCCGGATTGAGGTGTGCGCCGGAATAAGGTCCGGAGATAAAGACGCCGAGCATGACGGCGAGACCCCAGGCCAGCGTGACCACGACCCAGCCGCCGTTCTCACCCTTGGACTTTTTCAAGACGTTCGAGGCGACGACGCCGTCGCCGAAGAGTACCAGAATCGCCGTGCCGATAAATTCGAACAGGCATTTGACCATCATCTCATTCATAGCAGTTCAGGTTTTAAGGTTACGTTTCGGATTGCTGTTTTCGGGGTCTCCTATTTGGTATATTCGCTCAGCGTGCGCTTGACGGCATCCTCCCATCCGAACCGGGCCGTCTGGATCTGCTTTTCGTCCCACGAGGGTTCGAAGACGCGGTCCACCTGCCACTGCTTGCGGATCTCGTCGATGCTCGACCAGTAGCCGACGGCCAGGCCGGCCAGATAGGCGGCACCCATGGCCGTGGTCTCGACGACCTGCGGGCGGATCACCTTCGTGCCGAGGATGTCGGCCTGGAACTGCATCAGCAGGTTGTTGCGCGAGGCTCCGCCATCGACCTTGAGCTCCCGAAGCGGGACGCCCGCATCGCGCGACATGGCGGCCGTGATGTCCATCGTCTGGTAGGCGATGCCCTCGAGCGCCGCACGGGCGATGTGGGCCGTGGTCGTGCCGCGGCTGATGCCCGTGATCGTACCGCGGGCATACTGGTCCCACCACGGGGCGCCGAGGCCCGTGAGCGCCGGGACGAAGTAGACGCCGTTCGTGTCGGGCACCTGCGAGGCGAGCGCCTCGACCTCCGACGAGGAGTTGATGACATGCAGCCCGTCGCGCAGCCACTGTACGACCGAACCGCCGACGAAGATACTGCCCTCGAGGGCGTAGTTCACCTTGTCGCCGATCTTCCACGCCACGGTCGTGATCAGGTTGTTCTGCGAGAGGATGGGCTTCTCGCCGCTGTTCATCAGCAGGAAGCAGCCCGTACCGTAGGTGTTCTTGACCATGCCCGGCTCGGTGCACATCTGGCCGAAGAGCGCGGCCTGCTGGTCGCCGGCGATACCCGAAATGGGGACCTTGTGGGCGAAGATCGTGGTCTTGGTGTGTCCGTAGACCTCGCTCGAGGACTTGACCTCGGGCATCATCGAACGCGGAATGCCGAACAGGTCGAGCAGCTCCTGGTCCCAATCCAGCGTGTTGATGTTGAAGAGCATCGTGCGCGAGGCGTTGCTCACGTCCGTCACATGGACCTCGCCGCGCGTAAGGCGCCAGATGAGCCACGTGTCCACCGTACCGAACATCAGCTTGCCTTTCTCGGCACGCTTGCGGGCTCCGGCGACATTATCCAGAATCCACTTGATCTTCGTGGCGCTGAAGTAGGCGTCGATGATCAGACCGGTCTTCTGACGGATCATGTCGGTGAGCCCCTGTTTCTTCAGTTCGTCGCAGTAGTCCGACGTGCGGCGGTCCTGCCAGACGATGGCGTTGTAGATCGGCTCCTCGGTCTCCGAATCCCAGACGATGGTCGTCTCGCGCTGGTTGGTAATGCCGATGCCGGCCAGATTCAGTCCGTTGATGTCCATGATCGAGATTGCCTCGGCGATGACCGAAGCCTGCGAGGCCCAGATCTCGTGGGGGTCGTGCTCGACCCATCCCGACTGGGGGAAGATCTGCCGGAATTCGCGCTGTGCCACGGCACAGGTCGTTCCCTTCTCGTCGAAAACGATGGCCCGGGAACTGCTCGTTCCCTGGTCCAGAGCAAGAATGTACTGTTTCATGATAGGTTTGGTTGGTGGTGTTTGGTATGAATGATTTTCGGTTTTGCGTATCAGGCCAGCCGCGAGGCGAGGATGCTCAGCGGGTGCTCGCAGGGTTTGGAGGTGGACATCTCGATCTGCCACTTGCAGGTCTCGCAGTCGGTGGCCACCAGATCGGCGCCCGAGGCCTCGATCTGCCGGAAGAGCGGCTCACCGATGGCCTGCGAGGTGGCGTAGTTCTCCTTCTTGAAGCCGTAGGTGCCGGCAATGCCGCAGCACTGCGAATCGAGCACCGTCACCTCGACGCCGGGGATCATGCGCAGCAGCTCGATCGAGTAGCAGGCCCACCCCATCTTCTCCATGTGGCAGGGCGTGTGGTAGGCCACGCGCAGCGGCGAGGCATCCTTGAAGCGGAGTTTGTGTCCCTCCTCCCGCAGCAGACGGTAGAGATAGCGCGTCGCCAGCTCGATCCGCTCACGCACGTCGTCGTTCGGCAGGTCGAGCAGATGGGGATACTCGTCGCGCAGCGTGAAGGTGCAGGTCGAGGAGGTGGTGATCACGTCCAGACCGCGGGCGCCTACCGCCGTGCGGAGCGACGCAAGGTTGGTCTCGGCCTGCCGCCGGGCCTGCTTGTAGAGCCCGTTGGAGATCAGCGCCACGCCGCAGCACCGCTCCTTGTCGAGCAGCTGCACGCCGTAGCCCAGGGCATTCATGATGCGGATGAGGTCCTTGCCCAGCTGGGGGTTGTTGTAGTTCACGTAGCAGCCGTGGAAGAAGGCCACCTGCCGCGGGAAAGCCTCCTGCTCGGCGGCGGCATGGCGGCGGTACCACGAGGTGAAGGTCCCGTGGGCGTATTTGGGGAAGATGCGGCGGTGGTCGATGGACATGACCTTGTCCATCATGACCCGCACGGGCTTCAGGGCCACGGCCGTATTGACGATCGGCGCAAAGGGCGTGGCGAGCGAACCGACCAGGTCGGTGTTCGCCAGTACGAAGTTGCGCAGCGACGTGTTGCGCTTGGGCCCGTACTTGATCCGCGCCGCCTGGATGATGTCGCCGATGCGCACGTTCGAGGGGCATGACACCTCGCAGCGCTTGCAGTTGAGGCAGTATTTGAGGGCGCTGTCGAAGAAATCGGGCTGCTTGAGGCGCAGCCGTTCGCCGTCGGGACCCGCCTGTTTCGGTCCCGGGAAGATCGGATTCACGGCTGCGACAGGGCAATACACCGTGCAGACGGTGCACTTGATGCACTGCTCGAAATTGTTCTCGCTGACGGTATTCTGCTGGATATTCATGATCTTGGGCTGTTAAGGATCTGATCTGCTGCATAGAGGGCCGAGAGCAGGGAGACACCGGCCCCGCATCCCTCCTGTACGGGGTGGAACCCGGCCAGGCCGGCACCGACGCAATAGAGGTTCGCCACGGCCGCTCCCTCGCGGAGCACGCGCAGCGAACGATCCGTCCGGACGCCGAACGCCTGGTAGTTCTGCCTGTCGAAGAAGCGCAGCGTGTACCACTGCGAGCGGTCGGGGATATAGGCCGTATCGGCGCCGAAGACCGGTTCGACGATGCGGTCGGGCGTGGCCACGAGGCCGCGGCTGAAGAAACTGCCCGAAGCCAGTACGAAATCGTCGGCCCGGAAGGGAATGTTGCCGTGGTTGGCCGTGAAGAGCTGCTTGACGCGCCCCTGCTCCCATTCGGCCGACACCACCGTGTCGCCCAGGAAATATTCGCCGCCCAGGGCGCGGAACCGGCGCTGCAGCGTCTGCTGGGCCTTGATCCCGGGGATCGACGGCGGCAATGTGGGCAACAGGTAGATTGGCACGCGAACCCGCGACCTCAGCGCATCGAGCGCATCGTTGCGGTTGAGCCCGACGATGGCCGGGAGGATCACGGCGTCGCATCCCTCGGCGAGTTCGCACAGCCGGCCGGCCAGCGCCTCGAGGTTGCGGTCGTGGTCGAACACACGGGCGATGTTGGCCGAACGCATCTCGCTCGGGTTGCGGCGGATCTGCTCCAGGTCGGGCAGATTGACGCACCCGAAGCGGCACTCGACGCCGTGGCGGCGGAACTCCTCGGCGATGAACTCCGGGTAGAAATCGAGGAAGCCCTCGACATTGACGATGCAGACCTTCGCGAAGGGCAGGCTGTCGGCGCTTTCGGAGGTCAGGTAGCCGTCGATGGTGAGCCACGTGGGCTGCGCCTTGCCCATCGGGGTGACGCGGAAATGGTTGCGGCGGCAACTCCCCGCAACGGAGATTCCGGCTTCGCGCAACAGCGTCTGCGCCCGGTCGGCATACAAACCGCACGCCTCGGCGCCGATGAGTGCATAGGGATGCTCGGGCTCGGTCCGCTCCAAGGCGGCGATGCCTTCGATCGGGTCTTCGACCCGCGTGCCGTCGGGCAGCCGGCCCAGCAGGTCGAACGACCCCGAGGAGAAATGGAGCGCGCTCTGCCCCTGCGAGACGATCGCGCAACGCTTGCCGGCCTCGGCCAGCCGGACGCCGCAGGCCATGCCGGCCAGGCCTCCGCCGATGATTACCGTATCGAATTTCATTTTGCTGCAGTTTTTTGCGTTTCATCCGACAATCCGCACACGCTCTCGTAGACCCAGGTCGTGTACTCGCTTTCGCGCAGGGTGTCGCCCCACGCAATGGGGGCCATACCCTTCCAGCGCTCGTTGAGGAAAGAGACCAGATCCGCCTTGGCCTTGCGTGCACAGACGGGATCCTTGCGGCCCATGAGGCCGGCGGCCCGGCAGGCGCACAGCTCGCCCTGGCAGGTGCCCATGCCGACGCGCGTGCGGCGGCGCAGATCGACCAGATTGTTCACCGAGAGGTTTTCGAGTGCATACTCCACCTCGCCGATCGAAACCTCCTCGCATTCGCACACTAGGCTGTTCTTGATCGAATCCGTGCCGTCGATGCGCGTAGCCAGCGCCCCGTGGCGGGCGATCGACGAACGCCGTTGGGCAATGGGCTTGTTGCGGGTCTTGCGATCGACCTCCTCGCGGCTCTCGGTCGAGCCCGGCAGCGGGATCTCGGCCGTGCGGCACTTCCCGTCGTTGCCGATCTTCTTGCAGATGAGGTCGGTGGCCCACTCGGCCATCAGGCGGTAGGTCATCAGCTTGCCGCCCGTGATGGTGATGAAGCCCTCCATCCCGTCGCGCGTGGCGTGGTCGAGCAGTACGATGCCGCGGCTGACCGTACGGCCGCTCGGATCGTCGTCCGAGGCCACCAGCGGACGCACCCCGGCATAGGCCCTCAGGATGCGCGTGCGGGCCAGCAGCGGCGAGAGCTTCTCGCCTTCGCGCAGCAGCAGGTCCACCTCGTCGGGCGTGATGATCATGTTGTCGATCTGGTCGTAGGGAATCTTGCTCGACGTGGTGCCGATGAGCGAGATCGTATCGCCCGGCACGAGGATGTCGGCGTCGGCCGGCTTGCGGCAGCGGTTGAGCACCATGCGGTTCACGCGATGGCCGAAGATCAGCAGCGCCCCCTTGGCCGGGAGCATGTTCACCGTGATGCCGGCCTTGGCGGCGATGCCGTGGCCCCAGATGCCGCCGGCATTGACCACCACCTGCGCACGGAACTCCAGCTCGGCATGCGTGCGGTAGTCGTAGGCCTTCACACCGACGATGCGGTCCTGCTCGCGGATGAGCTCCCGGACTTCGGTATAGGTGCGGATCTCGGCGCCGTGCGCCGTGGCGTCGAGGATGTTCGACGAGGTCAGCCGGAAGGGATCGACCGCGCCGTCGGGGACGCGGACCGCGCCGATCAGCGACGGATTGGCCGCAGGCTCCAGCCGCCGGGCTTCCTCGGGATCGAGGACGTCGGCGCGGATGCCGGCCTTGCGGCAGGCCTCGACAAAACGGGCCTGATAGTCGAGCCCGTCCTCGGGAAGGGTGATGAAGAGGCCGTCGGTCTCCTCGACACAATGCGCCGCGATCCGGCGCAGGATCATGTTCTCGCGGATGCACTCCACGGCTGACTCGTGGTCCGTAACGGCATAACGCGCTCCGCTGTGGAGCAGGCCGTGGTTGCGTCCGGTCGCCCCGGTCGAGATGTCGGAACGTTCGAGCAGCAGGGCCTTGATACCCCGGAGCGAGCAGTCTCTGGCGATACCTGCCCCGGTCGCTCCGCCGCCGATGATGATGACATCGTAGGTTTGGTTCATAGGTTGGATGGTTTATGCTACCACAAAAATAATCATTTTCATTTAAAAACAAAAGAAAATGAAAGATTTTTTATTTCGTTTTATTTCGATCAGCTCAAAACAACGCTTACAAAACACAAGAATCAAACCAAAACGAAATGAAACAAAATACAATTGTTTAATTTCGAAACACCACTCAAATCACCTTCACAGCCCCTTCCGGGCGAGGTTCGGGCATTTGCGGCGGGAAGACGGGCAAAAAAGGGGTGCGGCAGGAAAGGGCGCAGGGCCGGAAAACGAAAGCGACGGGAACCGGCAGGGAGGAGAGAAAAAAAATCGGCCGCCCCGCAAGGGGCAGCCGATCCGGATGTATCGACCGCAGGGACTACTCCTCGTAGTCGTTGGCCGAGAGGTTCGTGGTCCACGAGTCCGAGCCGGCGGGCGCCAGAGCCTCGGCCTCCGCGTCGGTAAGGAACTGCGACTCATCGAACATCAGGTCGTCGAAATGGCTGATCGAGCACTGGTAGGCGCCGTAGCTCTGCGTCCAATATTTCGCGTAGATTCCCAGGATGGCCAGGATATCGCCCTTGCCGCCGTCACGCACCACGGGCTGCTTGGCAAAACGCGAGTAACCGCTCGTACGAACCACAAAGACTCCTTTCGTCATGGTCTGCGTCGGCAGCCCGACATAGGAGAAGAGCACCGAACCGTAGAAGTTGCAGTGGAGGTTCTTCCGTGAAGTGTTCGAGTAGAAATTCTCATTGACCGCCCACTTGTACCAGTACTTCGACTCCACGGGACGCAGGTCAGTGCACATCCACGACGGATAGAGGTTCGAATCGACCTCCCCGTAATGGCACGTGACGCCCTTGATCAGCACCAGACGGCCCAGATACTGCTGGCCGGCCTCGCCGAAATAGTCGCCGTAGTTCGACTCGTCGATCTCGAGGATCTCCTCGCCGAGCTTCAGTTCGGTCTCCTCGCCCAGGAAGACGCGCTGGGCGATCTCCGTGGGGTTCTCGATGTTCGAGTTGGCGTAGAACTTGTGCTCGCCGACCTTGTTGTAGGAGTCGGTGGGGGCGCTGCCTATCGAGAGCATCATGCGGTAGTTGCCCACGTAGAGACCCGTCACCTTGACATACACCCAGTGGGTCGGGATCGTGCCGGTGGCCTTGTCGTAGGTACCCATCGGGTAGTCGATGTAGAGGCCCGTCGAGAGCTTCACCTCGATGGCGCCCGTCTCATCGACCAGGTGCAGCGACTTGTAGATGTTGCCCTCCTCGTCGCTCGACTGGATCTTTCCCTTGATGTAGTAGTCCTTGCCGCTCTCCGACTGGCCGATAAGCGTGTATTTCGTGTCGTTCCAACTGCTGTTGCTGCCCGTATCGCTGATCGACTTGTGCTCATCGAGGAACAGCTGCTTCACATCGGCGATCGAGATGCGCTCCATATCCGCAAAATCCGCATCCGTCGCAGCGGGACGGGGAGCCGGCATGTCGAAATCGTTGTAGCACCCCGCAACGCCCAGCGCCACGGCCAGCGCAGCGCAGAATTGAATGATTTTTTTCATAGTCGTCATGTCTGTATTAGAAGCGGAAATATACATTCAGGTAATAGGTCGTGCCGAGCAGGTAGAAGTACTTCGAGTCGAAGGGCGTGTAGTACTGGATCGGCTGGACCGAAGCACCCTCCTTATTGACGTACGTGCGGCGCGAGAGACGCATCTGCTCGTAACCGCCCGTGCGGATGGTCTGGTCGTTGAGCAGGTTGTTCACCGAGAGGCTGAAGCCCAGCTGGTAATTGTTGTAGATATACCAGTTCTTGCCCACGCTCAGGCTGAGCGTATAGGCCGGATCGAAGGTCTCCTGCTCGCGCAGGGCGTTGAGCGCCTCCATCTTCACCATGCCCGGGAGCTGTGCCGTCTCGCCCGGACGCAGCACCGTCGAGTAGGTAGCCGTCGTACGGCGTGCAGGGTTCATCGACAGGTAGATGCGGTCGTAGTAGTTGAAGTCCACCGATGCGAACCAGTTGCGCGGGCCGCGGAAGTTCAGGCCGACATTGACGGCCGTCTGCGGCGAGCTCTCGACGTGGAGGTCTTTCCAGAGCACCTTGTCACCGCGGAGCACCTCCTCGCTGTTGTCGCGCGTCTGCGTGAAGTTGGCGTTCGACGTGTAGCGGTAGTCGCCCAGGCTCAGGGCTCCGTTGAAGGAGATTCCGCCCCAGATGGGCACCTCAACGCCGACCTCCAGGCCGTAGTAACGTTTGTCGATGCCGCTCATGGCAAAGTTCGTGTAGGAGGACTGCGTGTCGTCGTAGTAGGAGATCACCTTCGACTGGTCGGTGATCGTCGTGTAGTAACCCGAGATGCGGGCCGTGATCCACGGCAGGGTGATGTCGTAGTTCAGGTCCAGGCCGAAGACCTTCTCCGAGTCGAGACCCGGCGTCGTGGTGTTGCGCGTGCGGGCCGACACGAAGGCGTCGCGGAACTGCGGCGGATTAACCATGTAGGCCACGTTGGCCGACACGGAGTGCCCGCCCGAGAAGCGGTAGGCAAACTCGCCCTTGAGCTTGTAGGTCAGGTAGTCGAGCTTCTCGGAGTCGCCCAGCGAGTTGTCGCTGAACAGACCCTTCATCAGCAGACCCTCGCGCCACATGGAGGTATAGCCCACCTCACCGCCGAGCGTCATGGCGAAGCTGCCGAACGTGGCGTTGTACTGCGCCCACAGCTGGGCCTGGCGCAGGTGTGCGTAGTAGTCGTAGCCGAACTTGTCGCCCTCCCTGACGTGGCGGGCGTCGCCGTGCTCGAGGTAGTAGAGCAGGTCGTTCTGGTAGATCGAGGGATCCGAATAGCCGTTGTCGCGCAGCGCGAACTTGTCCACGTCGAGCCAGTAGTCGGCGCCGAGCAGGTCCTTCACCTCATCGTAGTACTCCGTGCGGTTGATGCGCGCCGAAACGCCGCCGCGCAGGATCGACTGGTTGCGGAACGTATGCGAGACGTTGGCCGCAAAGTTGAAGTCGCGCTGGTCGGTGTGGCGCTCCTCGATCATGTAGATGCCGCCCTCGCCCGCCTGGTTGCGCAGGTAGTTGCGCTGGATCATCTGGTCGAAGTTGATCAGGCTCTTGTTCGGGTCGGTCATCCACTCCTTCATCGCCTGGATGCGCATGTCGTTGTAGGAGCCCTGCCCCACCGGATCGGGATCGATGCCGGCAGCCGTCTCGTACATCTTGTTCTCGTAGTAGCTCGGCAGGTAACGGTAGTAGTCCGGACGCGGGTCGGGACCGTCGGTCCACGTCAGGGCCGAGTAGCCGTTCTTGCCGAAGCGGAATGACGTCGCGGCCGTAAGCTTCGTGGCCGACGAGATGTCGAACCCGTAGTTGAGCATCACGATCGGCTCGTGGTAGTCACGCACGCGCGTGTTGCGCAGCTTGCCGTCCTGACGGCCGACGTTCGGGTTGTAGTAGTTGTTGTCGAGCAGGTCGTAGGCCTCCTGCGTCGAGGCCTGCTGCGCACCGCGCTCGGTCGGGGCGCCCATCACGGTCAGGGCCAGGTTGTGGCGGTCGCCGCCGAAACGCTTCTCGACCGACGCGAAGTAGCCGTAGGCGTTGTAGTAAACCCCGTCCACATAGGAGTTGCCTCCCTGGCGCGTCGAGAACGACAGCGCATAGGACCAGCCGTTGTCGAGCAGGCCCGATCCGTAGGAGACCATCGCGCGGAAGCGGTACATCGAGTTGGCATTGACCACGCTGGCGCGGAATCCCTTGCGGAACTGCGAGGCGCGGGCATTGACGTTGGTCGTACCGCCGATGCCGTCGATGCCGAAGCCCGACGACTTGAGGCCCGCGGTGTTCTCCTGGTTGCGCGTGGCGTCGTTCAGACCGCTCCACAGCGACCACGGGCCGTAACCGGTCATGGCGTCGTTGAAGCGGATGCCGTTCAGGTAGATGCTCGAATACTGCGAGTCATAGCCGCGGACGTTGAAACGCATCTCGCTGAACTTGTACGAAGCGATGTTGTTGAAGGCGTCCTTCGACGAGGAGAGCGACGACGGCAGGACCTGCATGTCCGAGGCCACCTCGGAGTCGAACTCCGCGAACACCGAGTCGTCGATCACATACTGCACGTCGGGCGACAGCACCACCGAGTGCAGGTCCTTGACCATGTCGCCGACGCGGACCACGAAGTCGAGGTCCTCGAAATCGTTGGCCTCGAACTTGATCTTGTAGCTGCCCTCGGGCAGGTTGGAGATATCGAAATAGCCCTCTTCGTCGGTCATGACCGACACACCGAGCGGCTCGATGAGGACTTTCACGTTGCTCAGCGCCGTGCGGCCCGAACGTGAAACGACCTTACCTTTCACGCCGCCGTCCTGCGCATAGGCCCCCACGCAGAGGCATGCGAACAACAAGGTGAATAGATTTCTGATCTTCATAAATTAGGTTGTTGGATTATTTGCCGATATAGATGAACACGGGGAAGTGGTCGCTGTAGCCGCCCTGGAAGTTGTTGCCGACGAACGTGCGCTGGGGGTATCCCTTGAACTGGCCCTCCTTCTGGAAGAGGTAGGGGGCGCGGAAGACGCTGCCGTAGAACTTCGTGCGGGGAACCTGCTTGAGACGCAGCGCACCGGTCGATCCGGTGGCCAGGTTGTCCGAGACGATGATGTTGTCGAACAGGTTCCACTTGTCGTCGTAGGCCAGCGAGCCGATGCCGGCCTTCAGCACGGCGATGTAGGGGTTGAAGTAGCCTCCCTCGGCGACCTTGCGGATGTCGCCGGCGGCGCCGATCACCTCGGTGATGCTGCGGTCGGTGGCATCGTCGTTCAGGTCACCCATCATCACCACCTTCACCGCCGGGTTGGCCGCACGCACCGAGTCGGCGGCGTGGCGCATGATCTCGGCGGCGCGCTCGCGCAGGTAGGCCGAAGCCTCCTTGCCGCCCAGACGCGACGGCCAGTGGGCCACCATGAAGTAGAACGGCTCACCCTCGACCGTACCCCACATCGTCACGATGTCGCGCGTGCGGAAGTCGGGACGGCCCTCCAGCGTGAAGGGGATGGCTGCGCTGCCCTCGAGCTTGAAGACGTCGGGGCGGTAGTAGAAGGCTACGTCCACGCCGCGGGCGTCGGGCGAATCGTAGTGCACGATCCGGTAGTTGGCCGGGGCGAGTTTCGGCGTGGCGATCACGTCCTCCATGACGTTGCGGTTCTCGATCTCCGAGACGCCGATGACGATCGGATACTCCTTGTCGATGGCCGCGATGTCGAACAGCACGCGCGAGAGGTTGTTGATCTTCCGCTCGTACTTCACGGCATTCCACTTCTTCGGCCCCTCGGGCGTGAACTCCGCATCCTTGATCTCCGGATTGCGGATCGTGTCGAAGAGGTTCTCGAAGTTGTAGAAAACCACCTTGTAGGGTTTCTGAGCGAAGCAGGCTGCAAGCAGCAGGGCGAACAGCCCGGTAAAAAGCAGTTTCTTCATGGTCGTATCATTCGGTTATTCCCCATGCCGTGGGGTTGTGTTGTGCTTTCACGTCGGCGGCGATCGCCTCGTCGAGCATCGGGAAGAACTTGTATCCGGTCTTCTGCTCGATCTCCGCCACACTGGTCGTATATTCCGCAAGCCCGTCGGCGCTCGCCGAGGAGTTCTCGGCCCAGAAGCCGATGGCGATCAGCTCCGAGGCGTCGTGGATCTCGTCGATGCGCTTGCGGGTGTTGCCGTTCTTCGTGCGCAGCAGGACTTTCCAGCAGTACTCGGGCATGGCGACCTTCGTCCCGCTGCGGTCGGTGCTCCAACTCCGGACGCCGTAGTTGCCCGTCACCATGTAGAGCGTGTCGGCGCACGACTTTTTCGTGGCCAGATTCTCGATATCCTGCCACGACCCGCCGTTGAACGCACTCTCCTGCGGCATGATGTTGGTCGAATAGAAGGTCTGCTCGTTGAGCAGCGTCGAATAGGGCACATAACGGTGGTTCGACATGCACTGGTGTCCACGCACCCCTCCGCCCCGGTAGGATCCCGACCGCAGGTCGGCCTGGTCGGCTTCGGGAATCTCGGGATCGAAAGCCCATTCGTCGGTCCGATTATATTGTCCCTGCATGTAGCAGGCATGGATCGGATAGGCCACCCACAGGGCGATGCGCTTGGAGCGGTCGTAACAGATGGTGAAATTGCGCGCCTTGGGCTGCGTCGAGGAGATCGGCGCATAGTGCGTCACATAGGTGCAGTTGTCGATGCTCTTGTAGGCGGGCAGTTCGGCCCACGGGTGGTCCATCACGGCCGGAATCGAATACTCGGGCTGCGAGAGGGTCAGGTCGAACTCCAGACCGCCGTCAAACGCGACCCGGACCGTCGCCGTACGTGCGGCCCCGGAATCGTTCTCGGCCAGATAGAGATAGACGACATCGGCCGTGGTGACCAGCGAACCCGAACGCGAGGTCGCGTGCGTATTGCGGGAGGTCCAGCACCAGCTGCCGCCCTCGGTGACAGTGACCGTATAGGAGGTTCCGACGGTTCCGGAGAGCACGATCCGGGGATCCGAAGCATAGCCGGGAGCCTCGAGCGAGGTGTTCTGCGATTCCAGGAAACGCGCGCCGAACGACGTACCCTGCCCATCTTCCGACGAGCCGCAGCTGACCGACAGTGCGACGAGCATCAGAAAGAAGGCTGCGAAACGAAGGGCGCCACCTCTCGAAAAGATCGAAATCATCGGCAAAAATATAGGGAGAAAAAATCAACCCCCGGACGAGGACGGGAGTCCCGCTGAGGGTTGATTGGATATTAAACAGAGATTAATAGAGTTGAATGCCTGCAATAACGGCACGGGGAGCCGAGCTCGATGCCGTATCGAAATCTGCACTGGTCGAAATCGTAACCGTCGAAGCCTCCGTCAGGTCCGTAAGATCAAACGTGTAGTAGTCCGAATCCGTTACGGTGATGGTGAAAGGAGGATTGCCCGTTGCACCGTCGTTGGCCGCAAGATCGACACTTGCCGTGCTGACCGATCCGCCGTTGTTCACGCGAACATAGATCGTTGCGGACTTACCCTTCCAGGCCACGGCATAGAACGAAAGTTTCTTGGCTCCCGTAACACCCACGGCCTGCGAGGTGAAATAGCCTGCGGCGCTACTTGTTCCAAGCTTCACGCCGGACGCTGCTTCGCCGTTGAAAGTGGATTGGTTGCCCAAAGTATAGGCTTTGGCAGCGCTATCGTCCTCCGTGCAGGTGAAGATGTCCATCGAGGTAAAGGTCTTCGTTTCACCGCCCTGCGACACTCCGTTCTGCTTCAGGGCGACCGTTGCAGTTGCGACAGCCTCACCGGCCTTCATCAGCTTGACGGTCAGCGTGCCGCTGATGGCCTCCTCGGCCGTGTTCTCCTTGGCGGTCACATTCACCTGATCGCCGCTCACCTCCACCGTGAACTGCTCGTTGTCGGCCGAAGCCTCGATCGTGCAGTCGTCGGCGTTCTTCTTGGTTACGGTCACCGTCTTGGCCTCACCGGCAGCGGCAAACGTCAGCGACGTCGGGTTCACCGTGATCGAAGGATCCGTCGAAGGCTCACCCATGAAAGCGGCGATATCGTTGATATTTCGCGGAGCGATCTGAGGAGCGCCCTTGTACAGAGCGGCATATCCCGTAATATCACCGGTAGCACCACCGACAAATTCCTGCTCTGCCCAGGGAGCACCATTCTGCGTATAAACGGTCAGATCCGTTTCACCGTTCACCTTGAAGGTCTTCGTTCCAGCCCAGGTAGCTGCAGCGGGAGCAGTTACATTCTTGATGGTTACGGGCATTGCCTGGAATGCAACGATCTGATCAGGCGTAATCTCTACGGGAGTTACGGTAGCCGTACCGATCTTCTCGATAACAACCCACGCTGCATTTTTGCTTCCGGTAACTTCATGAAGTCCGCTATAGGTCGTTACACGAGCCTCGCCGGCCTTAAGCGTAACACGAACCTTGTCGCCTGCCACAAACGTAAAGTTGTCATCCGACGGATCCGTATAAACACCGCTTCCGTAAAGAGTAATGCCGTTTCCTGCCGTCGTAGCCCCTTCGGTCATCAACTGCAGATTCAACGCGGTGGTATTGCCACCCTGCTTGTCGGTAACAACCACGGCTTCGAATACATGGTCGTTCGCAGCATCAATCTCCTGCTGTTTGTCACCGGCAGCCTCGCACTTTTCAATCAGTTCGGGAATCGTGGTCTTCACCGTCTCTCCCGGCTCCGGATCGCCACCCTCTTCAAAGGTGATTTCCTGACCGCCGACACCCTCGGCAAGCGTCACATCGTCGATACGGTACACGCTGGCAGCCTTGGCTGTGAAACGGATGTAGAGTGCACTCGTACCTTCAGGCAGCGTAAAGTCCGCAATAGCCAGATCCCAACGCCCTACCGGCGCCGATCCTTTGGCAAAGTTCACCGTAATGGGCTTGGACCAAGCCGTACCGTTGTTGCTGAGCTCAATCTCAAACTCGGCGGGATTCCAGGTATTGTCAGGGTCATTCTGACCATAACGCTCGGTTCCGAAGCTCAAACGCAGATTCCGCTTTCCACCGAGGTCCAGATTGCCGATCGTGAAATAGGCATTGCTCCCAAAGAACACGTTATTGACGCCCGAACCTTCGTAGTCGGACATATCACTGGCTGAATCCTTGCCTACCGTACGTGCACTTGCGCCACTCGATTCATAGGAAACGTTCGCAATACCCGTACCGGTCTCGTTCTTCCAGCCTTCAAACTTGTCCAGCCAGGTATCCCAGCCACTCGAACCTTTCTGTGCAGGCTCCTTGTCGAAGTTGTTGGCATAGATCGGGTCACCCGTGGGGGGGGGCGTAACGCCGGATGCATACTGCTTGACAGTCACGGTGGACTCGGACTCACCCCATTTGCCGAACTCGGGGTGGATCAGCGAGAATGCGATCTTGCCGCTGCGCTCGCTCAGGCCCGACGCCATCTCCGACACCGATACGGTGATCGTAGCGTCACCCTTGCCGCTCATGGGCTCTACGGTAGCCCAGTCCAGATCGGTCTTCACAACCGTCCACTCACAGTTGGCCTTCACCGAGATGGTCTGAACGGTCTCCGTCTCCTCGGAGAAGGTCAGCGTCTCGGGCGATGCCGTCAATTCGGGCACCACCGACTTCTCGTCGTCATCGGAACACCCCGTAAACACGGATGCCGAAACGAGGCACAGCGTTCCGAACAGGATTCTGAAAAGATGTTTACTCATAAGAATTTGATTAAGTGGTTATAAACAAAGCTATGAATTAATAAAAATATAAAAAACAAACCCGTTTTCAAAAGGGGAAACTTGTGCAAAAATAAACTATAATTCGCGAATAAAAAATAAACAGGCCACAAAATTCAACATCTAAAGATCAAAAAAAGGTCTATCGGGCTGTTTCGGCACCCAATATCCGGCAATGAAGGATTTCGAACGGACCGATTCCGGACGCCGAATCCGCCATACTGCCGCAAAAATAGGAGTCGGAAGTTTCAAAACGGCTACAAAAACATCACGGGCCGGTAAAAAACCCGACCCGTGAACGGCATACCTAAATATATAGTGAATCCATACACGATCACCGGATCTCGCCGATGTCGTCGAGCGGCCAGTCGTCCGACCGGAAAGGCGCGAGCGGCTGCCCGGAGGTCGTGAAGACATTGGCCTCGGGGCACCAGTTGCGGAAAGCATAGCGCACGGCGACCGGTTCGGCCACCTCGGGAGAGGAGACCTCGATGCGTCCGTCGCCCCACAGCACCCGTCCCTCGGCGGGATGGAACACCCTGTCGGTCCCGGCCACCTCGAAACCTCCGAGCCGCAGCTCCCCTTCGGGGCCGTAGCCCACGAAGCTGTCCGCGCCGCTCCAGTCGTCCGAAGGCGACAGGTTATCGAAACGGAGCAGCAGTTTGTCGCCGCGACGCTCCATCTCCCGGAAGGTCGGAGCCGGAGCCGGCAGCCCCTCGATGCCGTAGTCGTTCGCCAGCGCCAGCCAGGCCAGGCGCTCCCCCACCTCGCGTTTGCGCGCGGGGTGGATGCATGCAGGCGTTCCCAGATCGGTCGTCGCCGCCACGCCTGCATGTTCGAGCCGTGCGGCGGCACGGTACTGCGCCTCGACGACAAGCGGCAGCGAACGCAGCGAAGCCCCCTCATAGGCATACGGGGCGAGCTGCGTGATGTAGAACGGCATCCGCCCGTCGCCCCACGTCGCACGCCAGAGATCGACCAGCGAGACCTGCAGCGCCTCATAGTCGAACCAGTTGCGGCGGTTCGACTCGCCCTGGTACCAGATGAACCCCTTGGCCGTGAAGCGGCAGACGGGAAGAATCATGCCGTTGTAGAGCCGCTGCGGAATGCTGTTATCGTAAGTTCCCGACTTGGCGAGGGCATGGTCGATTCCCGGCGTGGAGTCGATCGCCTCAACGGTCATCCATGCCTCGATGGCCGAACCGCCCCAGTTCGGGGTGATCAGGCCGACGGGTACGTCGAGCACCCGGCAGAGCATCCGTCCGAAGAAATACCCCACGGCACTGAAGGAGCGGACCGATGCCGGCGTGGAGCACTGCCATGCGGCCTCGCAATCCTCCCGGGGGCTCTCCGAGGAGACCTTCGGCACGGTGAACATCCGGATGCCGGGGCAATCCCCGGCTGCGGCCACGGCCTCGGCACTCCCCTCGACGGGCTGGTGGAGAAAGCCGCCGACGGGCATCTCCATGTTTGACTGACCGGAGCAGATCCACACCTCGCCCAGAAGGACGTTCTCAAGCACGACCGGATCGCCGTCGCTCACCGTCACCGTATAGGGGCCTCCGGCCTCGCCCGTCGGCACCTTCAGGGCCCAGCGGCCCGCATCGTCGGCCCGGGTCTCGTAGCTCCGTCCGTTCCACGAGGGCATGACCCGCACGCGGCTGTTCGGGGTTGCCCCACCCCAGAAATTGACCTCCGTGTTGCGCTGCAACACCATGTTGCTGCCCAATACGGCGGGCAGCTTCACCCGCGCGGCGACCGGCGCCGCCGCCAGCAGCATCACGGCTGCCAGACAAAGCCTTTTCATGATCTTTTCCTATTTTTCATGTTGTCTGTTTCCTTTCCCGTATTCGGGAGACTCGATCTCCACCCGGTCGCACTGATCGACGACAAAAGCCTCCGCTCCCTCCTGCGCACAGGGGTATTCGTCCGTATGCTCGATGACGTTGTCGCGCGTGAAGCGGAATCCATCGACCGAGTAGATGTGGACGATGTGCGGGTCGGAGACGCGGAACGTGTTGCCCTCAACGAGGATGTTGCGGTGGTAGCGTGCACCGGTCCGGTCCGGGATGCCGCTGCCGACGGCGATGCAGGCCGCGCCCCACGACGGGCTGCCGTAGTTGCCGTTCTCGAAGAGGTTGCCGCGGATCACCACATCGCGCACGCCCGACTGTTCGAACCAGTAGTTGGCATCCCCTTCGAAGAGGATCGCCGCACCGGCGATGTGGAAGTAGTTGTCCTCGACGACGATCCGCCCGCGCGAGCCGAGCAGCAGGCCGCGCGCCCGGTTGCCGCGCATCCGGCAGCCGCGGATCTCGACGTCGGGATACCCTTCGTCGGCCGCCACGACGTGTTTCGGAGCGGTCCCGTCGGGCAACGGCTCGGTAAAGGTCACCTCGGTATAGACGCTGTTGAGCCGGCGCACCGACTTCACCGTCCGGCGGGCATAGGCGGCCACCGTGCGGTTGTCCACCAGTTCGACCTCCATCCCCTCGCGGAGGAAATCGACGCCGTACTGCCCCAAGTTGCACCAGCGCAGCAGGGCACGGTCGGGAGCCTCGACCCGCTCGACGGCCATGTAGAGGCCGTGGATGTTCGTCGCGTCGTCCTTCTGGTTCTCGAACACGCAGTCGATCATGCGGATGTAGCCGCCGCAATTGACATAGTGCGTGGCATCGGCCGTGATGCTGACCATGCGGTCCTTGCCGGGAGCCGGCGTGACGACCATCCGCTCGAGCGCGATGTCGAGGCTGCGCTGCGCGATGACCCCCATGCCGCCGCAGTGGTACAGCGCCACGTCGCGGAGCGTCACGCCGCGCGAATCGGCGATCGTGAAGCCGGGGTTCAGACGGGCCGTGGCGCCGAAGACCATCACGTTGCCGACCGCAGCCTTCAAGTCCGGACGGTAGATCCGCCAATTCCCGTCCCCGCACCGGCGGGCCGGGATCGTTCCGCCTGCAATCCAGTAATCGTGGGCCCGGAAGGCCGGTTCGCGCCGCACGGCATCGAATTCGAGCAGGTTCGAGTAGGGGTAATCCGTTCCCCGCTCGTCGTAGAAATGCAGGCACCCATTGACCTCCTCGCAACGGTACTCCCCGGGGAAGGAGACCTCAAGCCACCCGTCGCCCGCAGCCCGGACAATTCCCTCGGAGTGAAACGTGCGCGTGTAGTCGATCTTCAGGTCATGGATCTCGATCCGCTCGCACTCCTCGATGCTGAACGGTGAGACGAAGCCCGAAAAGAGAAGTTCGGTCCCGGCGCCGTCGATCTCGAAGTCGCGCAGACCCCGAAGGTCGAAGGCAATGCGCTTCATGCCCTCGCTGTTGTTGCTGATGTACTGGTAGCGCTCCGCAGCCCGGTCGGGCAGCATGCGGAGCGTCCCGCCGGGCAGGACGAGTCTCGAAGCGCCGACCTCGAGGCAGTGCTCCAGGGCAGCCCGCACGGCAGGTACGGCGTCGCGCTCGGCATCGCCCGGCGCAAGGAAATCCTTCAGGTAAACGGTCTTCCCGGCTGCGGCATCCGCTGTCGGGGCACTCCAGAGAGACAGGGTCACGGCCGCCGCGCCGAAGATTCGGAGGAATCGGTTCATACGGGATTGTTTTTTAAGGTAACTCGTTGTGTTTCGCCCTCACGAACTCCGAACACGACCGGTTTGCGGCCCTGCTCCGAAAGGGTGATGCGGAGGCGCCCGCCGTCGGTTCGCTCGATCCGCAGGTCGAACTCCGAACCGAAGGCACGGATGCGGCGCAGTTCCACCCGATTCCAGGACTCAGACAGCGAAGGGGTCAGGTCGAACGACCGGAACCCGACGGGCCGAATGCCGAAAAGGCCCTCGGTGATGATCCGGCAGTAGAGTCCGCTCTCGGCCGATAGGTGGCGCTGCGACCCTTCGGGCCACGCCTCGATCGGATAGGGAACGTGCTCGCCCAGCAGACGGCGCTCGGAGTAGTTGTGGAGGAACTCGGTGGCCCGGTCGGCCTGTCCGGCCCGGTAGATGCCGCGCAGGGCATAGAGCGTCGAGCGGTCCCAGAAGGTAGCACTGCCCTGCTCGGTCAGCAATCCGTCGTCGGTGAGCAGTTCGGGGCCGAGCAGCGCCTCGACCGTTCCCTCCGTGCGGGCCCGGCCGCCCAGCCCGACGATCAGCGGCATGCAGATCCACGAGCGCAGGAGCGTGTTCCCGTCGTAGTAGCGATAGGTATGGTACCCGCCCACCTCGGCGCCGAAGCAGCGTTCCACGGCCTCGGCCAGCTCCCGTGCCTGCCGGCCGTAGCGCGCCGTCTCGGAGCGCGGCGCACCGAGTTCGCGTCCCAGTGCGGCAGCCGACAGCAGGGCGTCGTAGTAGAGCGAGGAGGTGCAGAGGTTGGCCCGCCCCGCAGGGAAGCGTCCTTCGAGCTCGTCGGAATCGGAGGCCACGATCCCCTCGGGGGTCAGCTGCCGACGGCAATACTCCAGACACCACGTCACCAGCGGCCACAACGCCTCGGCCTCGGTCCGATCGCCGCGCGCCAGGGCATAGCGGGCCGCCCCATAGGCGATCATCGCCGCATCGCCGCGGTCGCCTGCCCCGTTCCAGACATCGTCGCCTTCGGCGATGATCGAGCTGGGCAGCGGCTCGTATCCGGGATTCATGAAGCGGGCAAAATGCCGGAACGCGTTGAACGCCGAGGCGTTCCCGATATCGTACCCGAGAAACGGGAAGAAGGGATTGACGTATTCGGCCTGGTCGTTGGCCCAGATGGCGGCGTAGTAGGATTCGCCGCCGGGCGCATGCATGTAGCCGCCGCGGGTGAGGATGATGCTCTCGGCGGCCCGGAGCTTGGCAAAACGGAACAGGCGGTCGATAACCGGATCGGGAGTCTCGAGCACCAGCGCGGCATCGATGTCGCGGCGCACGAAATCCATACGTGCGGCATATTCGGCCGCAACATCCGGCATCAGCGGCCCGTCACCCGCACGTCCGGCCTGGAAAACCGCATCGAAGCAGAGCGAATCTCCCGGCGCAAGGCTGTAACGGCCGCTCCCCGCCAGGTCGGCCCGCACGCAGTAGCTCCCCTCCACCCCCTTGTCGGGATCGGTCTCGAAACGCTGCGAGAACTCCGGAACGTATACCGTCAGCCTGCGCCGGGCGATGTTGCGCACGACATAGCGCTCGCACAGCACGGGCAGCTCCCGCGAGGGGAAGATGCGGCGCGTCATGGCGATTGCCGGCCCGGCCGCCGCGGTCCGGGCCGCCCCGATGTTGTGCCCGCCCGTGTACCAGCGGCTGCGGACCTCGAGTCCGCCGTCGATCGCCACCGTATCGACCCGCTCGGCCTGCAGGGCGAGCCCGTCGATGGCCAGCAGCGCGGGAATGTCCGTCGCCAGACGGAACATCAGGCTGGCATGCGTGTTGTTCGGCACGGTACGCAGCAGCGGGAAGACGAGCGAGCGCTCGAGCCGAAAGGCGCTGTCCGCGCCGACGCCCCAACGCAGGACGCAGGCCATGCGCTGACCGCTCATCTCGATGTGGTCGGCATGGGGTACGGCCCCGTCCACCCGCCACACGATGCCGTGTCCGGCAGGATCCATCGTCCAACGCTGCGCCGACGCCGGCAGCAGACCGGCCGACACGAAAAGGAGAACGGCAAGAAACGATTTTCGAAGCATACGGATTCGAGTTTGGGAGTAAGGTGCAACAAACGAGTATAAATATAATCATTTCGCGCGACATGAGACCCTTGCTGCATGCCGTCTTCCGTTTTTTTCACTATTTTTGACCGGGAACCCCCCAATGAAAAACAGAAAAGAGATCGTCATGGAGAACGAAAACAGAATCTGCGCCCTGTTCGGCATCCGCTACCCGATCGTCTCGGGCGGCATGGTCTGGTGCATGCAGCCGTG
>OGQR01000137.1_pt1 | contig 73866 bp, 55 predicted proteins | sample 1553271 | NCBI WGS metagenome assembly OGQR01 (sample SAMEA2579970, study PRJEB22360) | human gut metagenome | biome: human gut; feature: human-associated habitat; material: faeces | place: Denmark | collected 2008/2010 | reverse complement strand
TCTTGGCTTCATCCCAGGGGCAAGCCCCTGGGTTTTCGCCTAAAAATTTTATAACATAGAAGATCATGATTGCGCGTCGAAATGGAAGCGTCTTTTTTGACATACAATAACCTGTCGTCAATACAAGTGCAACAGATACTACTGTTCCAAGAACAGTATAATAAATACTATTCAGATAGCCGCCTGCAATTGAGTTTTCTTTAAATACTCTCTTGTAACCCTCAAATGTGATCTTCGAAGGCAATAAGAATGTTTTTCCCGCATAAACCTCATATGGATCAGAAATTGACGCAATTAATACATAATACAGCGGATACGCTACTAAAATAACAAGAATCAATAAAAACGCACCATTGATAATGTCAAATGTCTTCTCGGAAGATTTCTTTTTTATTTTCATATTGCTTGCCATATCTTATTCCCCCTTTTAAATAAAGCTCACATCTGACAGGCGTTTACATACTGTATTCACCACAACCAGCAACACTATATTAACAACAGTATTAAACAATCCAACTGCTGTTGAAAAACTGTACATTGCCTTCAAAAGACCCTGCTCATATACATAAGTTGCGATAATTTCTGATGTTGCCTTGTTTAAGCTTGTCTGAAGCAGATATGCCTTTTCAAATCCGACATTCATCAAGTTTCCAAACGACATAATCAGCTGAATTACAATAACAGGTATAAGTTCAGGAATGTCAATATAGAAGATTCTCTGAAGCGGTGTCGCACCATCCACTCTTGCAGCTTCATGCAGTGACGCATCTACGCTTGATAATGTTGCAATGTAAATGATTGTTCCCCAACCTGCGTCCTGCCATACACTAGATGAAATGTAGATGGTACGAAATGCAGTTGCAGAGTCAATTAAGTTAGTTGCTTTTCCGCCGAATGCCTGAATGATTGTACTGATCAGTCCTCCATATGGAGAAAGGAAAATACGAAGCATACCACACAGGATCATTGTTGAAATAAAATGAGGTGCATAGAGTATCGTCTGCGAAACACGCTGGAACTTTTTCCACTTCACCTGATTGATTAAAAGTGCCAGTATGATCGGAATTGGAAATGTCCACAAAATACTGTAAAGACTCAACACTACCGTATTTTTAATCATTCGCATACTGTTATAATTATTAAAGAAACGCTCAAACCATTTCAATCCTACCCACGGACTTCCAAAAAAGCCTCCAACTGGATTGTAATCACGGAAAGCAATCTGTACACCATACATTGGAACATATTTAAAAATAATTGTCAGAATGATGCCTGGAAGCAGCAGCACATAAAACTCCCAATGCTTTGCGATTTGCTTCCACAGATTTTTCTTCGGAACAGGCACTGCTCCTTGTTTTGCCTTCTTCATGCTCTTCCCTTCTTTCTTTTACTTTGAGTGTTACTTGAAACGTTTCATGTTTGCATTTTTATTATAGTTATGTTTTTTCATATTGCCAACTATTTTCCTTGTATTTTTCTCATTTATATGCAGTATATTCAATTTTATCGTCTTGCTTTTGTGCATATGCAACAATATAACGTTTCATATTTTTGTGGTATACTATTTATAAATAAATTATGATATACTATTCATTAATATAACGTTTCAGGAGGATCTTTATGGCAAAAACAAACGCGCCCACTATGAAAGACGTCGCAAAGGAGGCTGGAGTTTCACTTGGCACCGTTTCTAAAGTTATTAACGGAATTACTGTGCGCGAGGAATATAAAAAGAAAGTGGAAGCTGCCATTGCCAGCCTCCACTATGAAATAAATACCTATGCACGAGGATTAAAAACAAAAAAAACAGGACTAGTTGCCGTGATTATTCCCAACATGCTAAATCCTTTTTTTGCAGCCCTTACCGATTATATTGAGGATGCCTTATACAAAAAAGGATTAAAAACAATGCTTTGCTGCTCAGATGGTATTCCTGAAAAGGAGATTGCTTATTTAAATCTGGCAACGCAAAACAAAGTTAACGGAATTGTTGCACTGACCTACTCAGATATTGGAAATTTTATCAATCCTGATATTCCGATTGTTGTCTTCGACCGCTTCTTTGAAAACCGCAACATTCCTCGAGTTGCATCAGATAATTATAATGGCAGCATGATGGCTATTGAAAAGCTGCTTGAGCTTGGCTGTCGCCATCCAGTATACATTCGTTTTCATTCTATCTTCCCTGGAGAATCTGACAAGCGAAAAGATGGCTATTTGGCTGCCTGCAAAAAATATCATATAACTCCCGACTTTCTTGACATGGAAGATTGTGATAATTTCATTGATATGATGAAGCAATTTATTGATAAGCATAAAAAATCAGATGGCTCTCTTTCCTTTGACGGAGTTTTCTGTCATACAGATTATCACGGTTATATATTCAAGAAGCTTTTGCAAAAGGAAGGATACCGTGTCCCAGAAGATGTACAGCTTATTGGTTTTGACGGTATCCGCAAATTTGGTGGGTCAAAAGAAGATCTTTTTGTCTCCTCAATGTGCCAACCACTGCCGCAGCTTGCCGCAAAATGTGTAGAAATTATCACAACAGAGGATCGTTCTATGATCCCTAGCCTGACACTTCTTCCAGTGACCTTCGAGGATGGCGGTACAACACGATCACTCAAAAAAGGTTAAGGTAACGCCTATGCTGAAATGGTTCATGCTAACTGTCTATATAACCCTCTGCTGCTACGTTATGTGGTCATTTTGCAGATGGACAAAAAAGATATATCTTCCAAAGCGCCGCGCCTTTAACATTATTGTGTGCGGACTAATATTAATCTTTGCTGCCAGCATTTTTTTAGGGAAATTTCTTCCTGAAAATGATTATCAGCTCTTGATTTTGCGATTCAGCAATTATTGGATTGGCTTCTTAATTTATCTGATTTTCTTTATTCTCACAGCTGATCTTTTTTTGCTGTTTCTAAAGCTAGCTTCACGTCATTTAAAATCAGGCAAGCATCTTTTGTCTTCTGTATTTCTTCGCACTATACTTGGCTTTCTTGTCATTTTACTTAGTATAAGCTTTACCGTATATGGATGCTTTCACGCAAAGATGCTGACTACCTCCCACTATAAAGCCACTATTCAAAAAAGTGCCGGCAAGCTGACAGATTTACGAATGATTTTACTTGGAGATTTTCATCTTGGCTACAGTGTTGGCTGCTCCCAGATTGAGGACATGGTTAATACAATTAATTCCGAGAATGCTGATATTGTTGTTATTGCAGGAGATATTTTTGATAATAATTTCGATGCACTTGATAATCCAGAGCGTCTTGAAATGCTCCTGTCACAGATAAACAGCACTTACGGAACATATGCCGTATTTGGAAACCATGATGTGACAGAGACATTGATTGCCGGTTTTCCAATTTCTTCAAAAAATGCACCGCGCGATCCGCGCATGTATGAATTTCTTGAAAAAAGTAATATTAGCGTGCTTGAGGATGAGACAGCAATAATAGACAACAGCTTTTATCTTACTGGACGTCTTGATGAAAAACGCACCGGAAATGGAACAAAAAAACGTGCTTCTCTTGATGAACTCACAAAGAATCTTGATCCATCTATGCCGCTTTTTGTGATAAGCCATGAACCTGATCATCTGTCTGATTACAATGCGCACGGTGTTGATATAGTTCTTTCTGGTCACACACATGCCGGCCAGTTTTTCCCACTGACGATTGTTCAACCGTTTGTGTGGGAAAATTACTGGGGCATGAAAATGATTGACAGCATGTACAGCTTTGTCACTTCCGGCATTGGTGTCTACGGACCCGACATGCGTGTTGGAACAAATAGCGAAGTCATGGTAATTGATGTCCATTTTGAATAAAAAATCATTTGCTATTTCCTCCTATGTATACTATGATTGATGTTAAGTATACACAGGAGGATTTTTTTATGTCGGCAGAATTTCTTGATTTTATTCTTGAAGTGGTCATTTCATATCTTGTTCCCATCCTAGAACTGATCGGCGTCTTTATTGTCGCCTATGGAACGATAAAATCATTTATCAAATTTATCCGTTCTGGTCTCAATTCCGATGATACAAGAGTAAAGATTGATCTGGCTGAAACGCTGGCGCTGTCTCTGGAATTTAAAATGGCAGGAGAGATTTTAAAAACAGTTGTCTCCCATACAATTGAGGAACTGAGTATTCTTGGAGCCGTAATTGTACTGCGTGCACTTTTAACATTCCTGATCCATTGGGAGCTGAAAATGGAACGCCAGACAGAGCATGCCGAGCGCGAACATGCTAAAATTCAGGAAAAGACAAAGTAAAATTAGAAAAAGCTCCCCTAGCTTATTTTGAAGCTAGGGGAGCTTTTTCTAATTTACTCGCTAATTATTTCTACATCAATCTGTGCATGTTTGTTTTCCTTCCCTTGTAACACGCTGCTGCATAGTTTGAACAAGATATTCACTAATTCCAGTTCCTTGTGCAAAACAATATGCAAAGCCTGTATTGTCACATTGCTCTACATTGGCATCAGAAAAAGTATCCTCCATCTTTTCTTTTTCTTTCTGTGTCTTTTTAAATTCATCTGTACCTTTATCTCGATAAAGGCTTGTCACATCTGAATCTAACCACTGCTTTTGTTCACCCTCTGCAGTCGTTGTCTCTGCAAGTGCCTGCACACTCATTACAGCACAATCTGATTCTGCTATGTAAGCCTCTCCAAGCGGTGCTGCTCCATCTGTCACAAACACTTCAAACCTGGCAGAAAGAATATCTCCATTTTCATCTGTCGTGTTTGTCTGCTTTAGCCATGCATATACAAGGACCTTTTCCTGCTTACTTTCACATGAAACATAATATGGAATAAGATATGTATAGATACCATTTGAACGGTCTGTATACATCTCATATACACCAATAAGACCACCCTGTGTATCATTTTGCTCCATCGTGTAGCCGCCTGACTTTGTTGAAAGCATACTGCGAACATAAAAACCTGCCTGACTGTCATCCTTTATAACTTCAAAGGAAAAGGCATCGCGATAAAAAAGTGTATCTCTTGTAATTTGCCTTGATTTAAGCAGTGACAGCACATTGATCTTATAGCCTGCACATCCTTCTTCATTCGCATCCACATCAAAATAAATGCTTCCCTGCCATGCAGATGCCTTTCTTCCAGAATCCTTCCAGTTTCCATTTTCATCCAGATCAAAAATCGGGTACAAAAATTCCTGCTTTTTGTCTGAAATAAAAAGCTCTGGTGCTGCAAGAGGTTCTGGCTCTGGCGGTGTCTCTGATTCAGATTCGCTTTCTGACTCAGACTCACTTTCTGTCTCAGTCTCTGATGGCTTTTCTGATTCACTTTCTGATTCACTTTCTGTTTCAGTCTCTGGCTCTGATTCGTCTTCTTTAATACGCACAGAAAGTGTACTTGTTGATGGTCTGCTTATTGTAAATCCATTTTTGTCTGTAATGCCTTCTCTTTTTACCTGCACAGTCAGGCTTACACAATCTTCTGGCACACTGACATGACACGAATATGAAGTTTCTTCATCTGAAGCTATTTCTTCTTTTGATAGTAAAAGCGCCTCCTCGTTTGTCTTCGATAAAGCTGTAACGTTAACTTCATATGATGTACCCTCATACTTTGGTTTCTCACTTTCAGCATCCCACATGACAAGCGCGCCATTTGAAGCATCAATCTCGTCATCATCTGTTGTCTTTTTATTTACGCTAATCAATACAGGAAGTGTAATTTCGCTTTCTTCTTGAGTAAGTTCATAGCGCCAAACACCGTACAGACTCTGATCAGATGATGAGTGCTGCATTAATGCGCTATTTTTCAAAAGAGGTGAATAATAAAGTCTGTAGCCATCATCTTCTGCTAAAATCGCATATCCATCCATAACTTTTCCTGACTGAATCAGACTGTCGCATGATGAAAAAGCAGAATCTTCTGGCGCAGCCAAAACTCCATCATTTGTCACTCGCGCTGCAAGAAGCTCTGACGCACTCCAACTTTCGCTTCCATTTGCCTGACATACGATATGACCCAGCTCAACCTGACCTGACATTAAGGTAACTGGATATGCAACAACTGTCATTTCAGTACAGTCAGCTGTATCAAAATGCACCTGCTCCATCTTGTCTGTGCTGCATTTCTTTATTGCTGCCTGATACTGAACCGGTACCTGAAGCTCTTCATCAACAGCCTCTAACGCTGTTTGGATCTCCATTTCCTTCTTTTGTGCATGACCTGCCAAAATCTGATACAAAGATGCATCTTCATTTTTAAAACCAGAATACATTTTGTCTGGCTTTAATGAAGCATCAAATACTGATTCGTTTTCACATACAGTATTTGCACTCAGCACATCAAATGTTTTTTCTGAATAGGTAGAGCTCTTATAACCTGGACATGACACGCGGCAATTAATATTAATCGCCTCTTCACTTGTAACTGCAATATGTCCCGTCTCTTCCCATCCAAATTTTACAGATGATGATTGACTTTTTTCTTCATCTGAATCGGCTGATGAATACACAGCTGTCACTGTTAACTCTCTGTCGCCAGCAGTAATTGACGTAAAATCATCCTTGTTGTCAATTACAATCTCATACAAAGCTGTCTTATCTTCATTATCTGACACACTAGTGTTTTCGCTGCAAAGCCTCAGATGATATGACAAAGCTGGCAGCTGTATTCTTTCGTCTGCCGCCTGCGCAGTACTCCACTCAGACGTTCCCTCTTTATTGACGGCTCTTACATGAAATACAACAGCGTCAACCTTTTGTCCTTCTAATTCATCTGGCAGTTCTAAGAAATTATCTGTTATCTCTCCATTCTTACTTCCAATTTTAATCCGCTTTAAAAGACCGTTTTCCAGAACAGGCTGATTATTACTGTCTCTTTCATATGTTTCATACTCAGCTTCATACTCATAGTATTCGGCAAAAAGACCTGGCCAAAAACGAATCATCCATGATCCGTTCTCCTTTGTAAATGTGATTCCGCCTGGAATACCAGGCTTTGGCTCTGACTTATCGAATACTGTAAGATCTGTCAACTCACTGCTTAGCTTTTCCCATACACGTATACGTATATTTTCGCTGTCCTCATCTGTCTTTGCTTCTTCTGTATTTAAAAGAAGTGGTGAGACAGACAAGCTTCCTGCAAAAGCTGTCCACTTTGTGTAAATTTCTGCCTGATCTTCTTCTGTAAGTTCATCTTCTTTATAAACATACAGCTCAGTTCCGATACCTGGTGTTTTTTGCTCCTTTTCTGACTTATTATCATCTGTATTTTCTTTTTGATTTTCTTTTTGGTCTTCGTTATTGTTTGAATTATCTGATTCGCAGGCAACCTTTACGCCTTCTTTGTTCCAGATTCCTGCTGCCTCGATGCTTCCTAGTGCTACGTCACATCCATCTGTCGCACCTGTCACTATGATTTTGAGCGCACTTGCCTCTACTGCGTCAGGTGCTTTCACAGAAACTGTACCACCATCATCAGCATCCTTGCCTGCTGCCTGCAAACCTGCGGCAAGTTCCTTCCAGACACCGTCCTCTGCATCTGCGTACAGCACATCAAACTTATATGTCCCTTCATTAAGCCATGTAAGCGTCACATCGGACAGCTTGCATGTGCCATTCAAAAAAGCCGTATAAATAGGACAGCGCTGCTCTTTTATATCAAATGAGGATGATGGAAAAACAGGAACATCTACCGACTGATGTTTAATCAGATTTTGAAGCTGTTCTTCTGATGCTTCCACAAATGGATACTCTCTGTAAGAGCCATTTGCATCTGTCTCGCCTATTGTAAGTGAAATATCACATATATCAGCTAACAACGCATCTTCAAGTTTTTCTCCTCCTGATATGAAATACAGGCAGTTTTCACTTTCATTTGCATCTGCTGCAATTGGATAAACGTTTTCACTCACGCCGACACAATCAGTCAAATTTGCTGTTAAATTACTCGTAATGCCATATGACTCGTTGTCAGAGGAAATTATCGGTGCATAATTCTGACAGCGCATCAGAACCAGATTTTCGCATTCTGCTGTTGTGATTCCTGCTGCCACAGATGCCTCTATTACTCCTGTGTTAACACAATCTTCCAATAAAACTTTTTCTTTTGTCTGTGCCACAATTCCTGCGGCTGTCCCGTCTGCTGTAACCTTTGCATGATTGACAAGCTTTGAAAGTGTCTCATCTTCCTCCTTCATTGGAAGTGATGCTGCAAAAATACCAGCTGCAAAATCTTTTGCTTCAATACTTCCTGCAACTGTCAGATTTTCCAGCGTTCCGCCATTGTAAGCACAAACTGCTGCCGTATTCTGATCACCAGTAACTGACACATGATCAAGGCAAAGATCATGAATCGTACCTAAATTTTCCAGTACAAATGCTGTACCATCGCCCTGCGGATACCAGCGGCTTGAACTTCCTGTTCCCATATTTGCTGTATCTGACAATGTAAGGTAGTCAATCGTGTAAACTTCATCGCCGTCCTTAGAGCCAAGACTGCTTCCCTCTCTAAGCTGTGTAATCATAGGAAATGCTGTGTCTGCCTCTTTTACCGGAAGTCCATTTTGATAGACCATTCCCTTCGCCAAAATTGAATCTGACTCTTGCAATGTCTCATCACTCTCGTCATCTTCTTTTTCATAGCCCCAGGCAAAGTCTCTTGAAACGATATATGTATTTTCGCTTTTTTCATCTTCCTCTGCTGCATAGACAGCTGCATCCGTAATCATTTCTGCAAAACGGATGTTATAAAGATGTCTTGCGTTTTGAATTTCATACGATGTACCAAGGTCCTCATCAGTATCTTCGCCATCCTCACGCGCAAAATACATAAGCTCAGAATTGCTTTGTCTGCGCCCTGTAATTTGATAGCCTGATCCGCCGCCCTGCACAATACAGCTGATTTCATCAACACCATATTGTTCCAGTCCAAAACGATGCAGACTAAGCGTATTCATAAGCTCACCTGGCTCGCCTGTTCTTCTGTATGTCTCATAGGCAGCCTGTGTTGCACTTAAATCAACTGCATCAAGCACGAGCGTGACGTTTAGCTCTTCATCTATATATGCAAGAAATGGATATGTACCAAGTTTTTCTTCTTTTTTTCCTGCAAAACTCGTCACTTCTGCCGCAACCACCTTTAACTCATCCTCTGCCGACTCAGATGGTATACTGTAATAATAACCTTCTTCTGTTTTCTGTCCGCTTAAAGATGCGTTATTAAAAGAAATCTCAAGAAGCTCCTCATTCGTCTTTGCATCACATATCATTACCTGATAATTCATCAGGGAAACTGCCGTCTCTCCCTCTGAAAGCTTCCATGTCAGATTTAAAGTCTCTTCATTATGTAAAGATGCATTTAAAACCTTAACTTTAGTCGCTGTATCAGTTGCCTTTGACAAGGAATCTGCTCCATAATAGCCAAAGCAAAGACCTGTAGAATTGTCACTTCCGCTTCCCTTTCTGTTTTCTTTGGAACGGTTTACAATATTTGCCATCGTGCTTGTACATCCCGTGTAGGAAAGTGCTTCCACGCGATCACTATACAAAACAGAGTAGACAAGTCCGTCTCGTGCATCAAACTCCACACTCACACAGCCATTTGCCAGCAATGTTTTGTCATAAAGGTAAGCATCAAAAATATCATACAAAAGCGTATGTGAAGCATCAGCACTGCCATTTTTGTAGGCTTTATAATCAGCTGGCGTTCCTGTCACATAGTACAAGTTCGAAGTGGTCTGTCCATCATCGTTTTTCCAGATCGTTGATACATTTACCACTTGTCCGTTTTCATCAGTAATTGGAACCAAAAGCTTGTTTTGTCTTACAATTGCCTGTGCAGAGGTTTGTGCTTCCTTATCAAACGCCTCAAGATGCTTATCAGTGCTATACTGTGTCATGCCTGACTGCGCCGCTAAAAACAACGTACGGGCATAGTGTTCCTGACGCTGCCATACCGACCACTTCTGGTAATAAAAAATGCCTGCTGCCGATGCGCCAAGCAATATGCCAACAAGCACCATCGTCACCATAAGCTCTACCAGTGTAAAGCCTCCCTTGCTTTCTTTGATTCGCTGTAAGATATTTCTGATCAAAGTCAAACCTCCCAAGCTGTCTTATCGTTTAAATTTGCTGCTTAAAATATACACTGCTCCAGCTCTCTTTTATCCTGTGCGTATTTGAGCGCTGTTTTTTTCTCAATCAGCCCACGTGAAACAAGCTTTGCCAGATCATAGTCAAGCGTATGCATACCTGCTGCTGCGCCTGACTGCATTACACTTCCAAGCTGATGCGTTTTTCCTTCACGTATCTGACTTAGCACTGCATCTGTTCCTGTCAGAACTTCTGTTGCCGCTATTCGGCCGCCGTCTATAAGCGGAACTAGGCACTGCGTCACAACACCCTTTAATACGCCTGCCAGCTGAATACGAATCTGATTTTGTGCCTGTACCGGACACACATCTATAATACGGTCTACGGTCTTAGCTGCCCCTGTCGTATGAAGTGTTGACAGCACAAGATGACCAGTCTCTGCCGCCGTAACAGCTGCTGAAATCGTCTCGTAATCACGCATCTCTCCGACAAGAATAACATCTGGATCCTCTCGAAGTGCAGAGCGAAGTGCTCCCGCAAAAGAACAAACATCCTTTCCCACCTCTCTTTGATGAATCACAGCCTGATCCTGTTCGTACACATATTCAATCGGATCTTCAATCGTTAAAATATGATCTGCACGTGTGTGATTGATATAATCAACCATTGCCGCAAGCGTTGTTGACTTTCCTGAACCAGTAGGTCCTGTCACTAAAATTAATCCTCTAGGCTCATTTGCGAGATTTTGAAGCACTTGCGGCAGATGAAGCTGAGATAGTGTAGGCACTTTTGCGTTAAGCAGACGAATTGCTGCCGCGAGGCGTCCTTGCTGACAAAATACATTGACTCTCTGACGGTTTCCATCTGATGTTTCAAGTGCAAAATCTGCATCCTCTCCACGCCAGATGCTTTCCTGTCTTTCTTTTGTAAGAAGAGACAAAATAAGCTTTCGCGTCATCTCATCTGACAGTTCTAAGTCACTCTTTATGAGCTTTCCATCAATGCGAAGATACACTGCCTGTCCTTCGCTTATATGAATATCAGAGGCACGCTGGCTTCTGGCCTCACGTATCATTTTTTCTATCATATACAGCTCCTTTAAATATAGTATGCCACCTTCTTAAGCTCCTCGACAGTAGTTGTACCATCCGCTACAAGCTTAAGAGCCTCATCAGTTAGCGACTCCATGCCAAGATAATGCGTTGCATAGCTTCTAAGCTCCTCCATAGGAGTTCTCTGTGTAATCATTCTTCGCATCTGATTGTCCACGCAGAGAATCTCATGGATTGCACGTCTTCCGACATATCCAGTATGGCTGCAGCTGTTACATCCCTGTGCGCGGCGCACGCGCGTAATCTTTGGCCCTATAAAAGCTTTTTCCTGCTCTGTCGGCTCATCCCAGTAACCACACTCAGGACAGACAACACGTACAAGACGCTGTGCCACTAGACCGACTAGTGAGTTTGCAACCATATATGGCTCAACTCCCATATCAATCAGACGAATAATGGACGACACTGCATCATTTGTATGAAGTGTTGAAAATACAAGATGACCCGTAATTGCAGCACGTACTGAAATGGCTGCCGTCTCCTCGTCTCTTGTCTCTCCGACCATAATAATATCCGGGTCTTGACGAAGAAGAGAACGCAGTCCGCGCTCAAATGTCAGCCCCGCAACAGTATTTACCTGGCACTGATTGACACGCGGAATATTCCACTCTACCGGATCCTCAATTGTTGCGATATTCACCTTGCGGTTACTAAGCTTTTGAAGTGCCATATAAAGTGTTGTTGTTTTTCCGGAACCTGTCGGACCTGTAATGTAGATCATGCCATTTGGTGCCTCAAGCATTTTGCTAAACTGTTCAAAATGTGCCTGATTCATGCCAAACGTCTCGGCATCTGCCACCATATTTCCAGAAGCTAAAAGACGAAGCACGGCCTTTTCTCCAAATACAGTCGGAATCACTGATGTACGAATATTTACATCACGGTTTGCGATTCTTGTCCGAAAATGACCGTCCTGCGGAAGTCTTTTCTCTGCAATATCCATCTGTCCTAAAATCTTTACGCGGGCAATCAGATTTTGATGAAGACTCTTTTGCAGCACGACATAATCAAGAAGCTGACCATCTACACGTATTCTGACAGATGTTTTCTCCTCAAACGGCTCAATATGAATATCTGACGCATTCATGCTAAATGCGCGTGCAAGCAAGTTGTCAAGAAGCTTAATAACCGGTGCATCAGAATCTCCCTCATCAGCATCAACCTCAAGTGCCTGCTCACGTTCTCTTGCCATCTCATTTGCTGAGCTGGCGGCCTTTTTTGCCTCGATTTCTGAATAATAGTATTCAATTGCCTGATTTAAAGGCAAAAGCTCTGTTAGCCAAATTTCAAGGTTCATGCCAGTAGTCTGGCGAATATCCTCAATTCCATAATAATCAAGAGGATCATTCAATACAATTGTAAGATTATTATCCTGGTACTGCACAGCAAGCATATGATATTTCTTTGCAAGCTGGACTGGTATCATTGCTACCGCCTCTGTCTGTACCATAATTCTATCAATCTTTACATAGCGCTGTCCAAGACGCGCTGAAAGTGCTTCTAACTGCTGATGCTCTGTGATAAAGCCAAGCTTAATCAATGCCTCACCAAGACGAATGCCTTTATTATTTTTCTGATACTCTAGTGCCTCATCAAGCTCGTTCTGATTGATGTAGCCGGCCTGAAGTAACACATCACCAATTCGTATATTTTTTTCATTTGCCATCGCTGCTGCCTCGTGTCATATAAATCATCATGCTGACCTCCAGACGCTTTCCTGCCTGAAGAACATCCTGTCCATTATTTGTTGTCTTAACTGCTGCATCACTTATTGAAAAAGATACTATTCTGACCCCTTCCTTTTCTGAAAGCTTATCTAAAACAGCAAGTGCCTGATTTTTTGTACCTATCGCCGTATAATCTGCCTGAGCACTGTAGACATACTCTGTCTTTGTATCTATCTCATCCTTCTTTGAGTCTGCAGATGCATTAATACCTGTCTGTGTCTGTTTAGCCTGTTCATTTTTCTTCAAAAGCGCCATACGTTCACTTAAGCTGTAAGGTGTAATCTCATCAAGCTGTCCGGCGCGAAGCGTCGAATCCTGCATAATCATCCCCTCACTCACAAACACATCTGTCAGATAACGATTAAGTTCTTCATTAGTCTGATATGGAAAGAAATGACTTTCTAATTCTGCCAGCTGCTTTTTTTGCTCCTCATCACGTTTTTCATCCACCGGAAGAGCCGCTATATGTACCTGCATCTGAAGCTGCTGCATTTCTAACTCCTCCTGCTGCACTTCCAGCTTATCAAGGCAATCTATCTGCGGCTTCACACCAAACCAGTAAAAGCAAAAAACTGCTGCACAGACTGCCAGACCTGCTAATAAATTTTTATCTCGTTTTGTCACTGTAAAATCAATTTTCATCTGCGGCCTGCCTTCCTGCATGTTCACTTAAAATACAGACAACCTTCACGGTATAACCATCCTGTGCCTGATTCTGCGTATATCCTGTAAAATATACGCTCTGGAAAATATCAAGTGTCTTCCATATCTCAATAACTTCTGAAACATCGGTAACTTCTGGTGCTACTGCGTCAAACTGTAGCTCTCCTGTTGCACAATTGTATCCTGTTATTGTAATTAATACTTTATCTGGACAGCAATCCTCAAGCGTTTTGAACACATCACTTGTCACAAGAGGATAAGAATATATATTGGCTTTTGCATTTTCCATATCAGAAATCATGTTGTCCTGCTTTTCCACCTGATCTCCAAGCTTTTGTGCACTCTTATCAGCTGCCTGATTCGTTTCATCCTCTAAAAACGCTTCCAGCTTAGCAATTGTTTTTTGATATTCTTTTTCACTATGCTTTAAAACACCAATCACATGTCCGGCTGCCAGAAATGCTGCTATCACAAGTGCCGCTGTTATTCTTTGCTTCTTTCTTCTTTTTAACTGCTCTGGACCATTTAACAGCCGATAGTAAAAATCAATCCTTCGATCCGGAATCGCTTTTATCTTTCTTATCTTTTCTGTCTGATGCTTCTCCATTTTCTCCACCTTTCGCAGCTTTTACAAAAGCAGATTTCCGATTCCATAAATGTAAGATGCCGGCTCTGCATTAATTTCTCCGTGATCACTTACTGCTGTTTTTACAAACGAAATTCCTTGAATCATACCTGGTGCCTTCGCCCTGATGCCATACTCCTGCATATATGTATCAAGCTCTTTTACCACGTCATCACTGCCTCCTGCTATACCAGCCAGATATATACTGTCTAGTGTATAGCTGCTGTGACGCTGTCTGTAAAACTGACGTATTCCGTCTGCAATCTGTCCCAATTCCTCGATCCATTCAGCGCTTCCCTGATCATTTAACATACGGTTTCTGCGGCTGTAAATATAATTTCCATTTTCAAATAATACACTGATCGTAGTGCTTCCCTGTACCAGCATAAACACGCATGTCTCATAGGCAAACATTCCTGTTGCCGTCACTGCTCTTAAAAGACATCCAAGACCAATGCTGATTCGTTTTACCTTCAGCTTAAGATCAGAAAACAAGGATAAATAGCTTTCAATTACACTTTTTTCCAATGCTGCGCAAAAAATATGATTCATCTCATATGGACTATTCTTTGGGAACGGGAAATAATCAGTTACAAGATCAGTCTTCTCTCCGTCTGCAAACTCCTTATTAATACAGGAAATCAGCTCCTTATCCTTCATATAAGGAACTTCAAGCATTTTTGTCATAATCTTTCCTGAATCAATTACAAGGCAAATTCCTTTTCTTGGAAGTGAATAACGATTCCAAATCTGTTCAAGTCTCTCCTGTAATCGCTGTTCTCCTGTAATGATACCATTCATAATCGTCCCCTCTGGGACTGCCAGACTATATACTTTTTTAATCTTTGCCTTTGATTTTGACCCTGTTCCGGCCACGATTTCTATTCGTTCATTTGAAATATATACTGAAAGCTCCATCCTCTTTTCTCCTTACATCGTTCCACTTGCCTCAATCTCTGCATACATATTTAACAACGGAAGCATCACAGCAATCATAATCATTCCGACAATTACTGCCATCACAATAATCATTGCCGGTTCCAAAAAGCTAATCAGACGTGATATTGCCTGCTCAGATTCATACTCAAAATTGTCAGCCGCTGAGATAAGCATGGTATCAAGACTTCCTGTCTCCTCACCAATCGCTACATTTCCTGCCAGCTTTTTATGAAAGCCATCAATATGTGCCAGAGCATCTGACAAGGACTCTCCACGCCTCACCATAGCAATTGTTTCATCAAATTGCGATTCCAGATAACGATTTCCAATCGTATCTTTGCTCACCTGAAGCGCTGTCACAATAGGCAGACCGCTTGTGTAAAGAGAACAAAGTGTTCTTGCAAAACGCGCTGTATAAATCGTTTGAATCAAAATGCCAATTTTAGGAATCTTTAACTTAATTCGATCCACCGCTAAACGAATCTGCGGAAGCTCAAGCACTGCTTTTGCAATCACATATAAAACAACAATGCCAAACAATACCCACAGCCAATTTCTCTTCATAAAACCAGATGCAGCCATCAGTGCCACTGTCACAGCTGGCAGCTCCAAATTAGCAAACACATCCATAAATTTTGGCATAATATAGCAAAATAAAATCATGACAACCACAACAATTACTCCGCACAAAATCTTTGGATACAGCGTAGCACTCTTAATCTTTGCACTTAAACGATACTCCTTTTGATAATGCTCTGCCATTCTAAGTGCTGTCTGATCCATACGGCCTGACTCCTGTGCTGCGCGAAACATATTTATGAGCAGCTCTGGAAAAGCATCTCCCTGATCCTTCATCGTATCAGCAAATGAATTTCCACGACGGACACTTCTAATCATGTTTTCATATATTGCCTTTTGTTTTGGCTTAATCGTCTCCTCTGCCTTCATCAGATTAAGAGCCCTCACAAGCGGAACACCTGCGCCAAGCAAAGTTCCAAGCTGCCTACAGAACTCAGAAAGCTGCCTTGGAGTAAGACGATATGTATTTTTTTTCTCCTTTTGTGCCAGACGGCAGGAAATCAAAAACAGATTTTCTCCCCTTAAAAGCTCGTAAAGTGCAGCCTCATCAGCTGCCATAAGCTGCCCTTTTTTCTTCTTTCCTGCGACATCCTTCGCCGTATATTGATACTTTGGCATAATTCCCCCCTTTTAAAAAATTATGGATAGATACCAGGAAAGCAGCCATTCTCCCACAAATAAAGTCAGCGCTGTCCCTGCGCACAAAAACGGTCCAAATGCAAAATGCTCTTTTGCACCCTTTTTCTTTGACAAGAGAAGTCCGATTCCATAAATACCTCCTGAAAATACAGCAAGCATAAACGCAGTCAGACTCATTTTCCAGCCAAGAAAAAATCCAATCACCGCCATCAGCTTAATATCTCCGCCGCCAAATGCTCCAGGCACAGCAAGCGTTATCGCAAATAGCGGCAGACTGACTGAAAAAAATCCAATCAGCCGTTCTGTTAATGTGACATCTGAAAATGCAAATACAGCCATCGCCGCTGGCACTATACAGGCAATAACAAGACCATTTGGAATCTCCATTGTCTGCTGATCAATCTGCGCAATGATTAATAAAAGTGTCAATAAAGAAAAGACAGTTACAACACAAAGGTTGATCTCATGCCAGTAGCCATTCCAACCTCCAAAACATAATAAACTAATCTCTGCGGCTGCCATTCCCATTGCTTCCGTAACTGGATATCTAGCCGGAATCCGACACCTGCACTGTCGGCATTTTCCTCTAAGAAGCAGCCAGCTGACTACCGGAATCATATCATACCAGGCAAGTGTATGACCACAAGATGGACAATACGATCTTCCCTTTACAAACGAGATTTTTCTCGGAAGTCTGTCTGCAACAACATCTGCAAATGAAAATATACAGCCCCCCATCAGTATGAAGGGAAGGCTGTATATCAATTCAATCCATGTCATTTTGCCACTTACTCGATTTTGATCGTTCCATCTGTAATCGTGCAGGTCTTTTTTATTCCGCTGTCGGTTACACTGACAGAAATAACCTTTCCAGCTTCAACTGTAATTGCATAGTTTCCACTTCCATACTGCGTCAAAAGACCGCCAGAAAGTGAATCTACATCTGCAAGATTTTTATCGTCTGAAAGGATATCTGTAGTATTGCCGTTTGCATACTGCTCACTCGCTACTGTCTGAGCTGCCAGATAAATGCTTCTTGTGTTTGCTGTCAGTGTCTTTTCCTTTGCCTTGTCGATATAGCCATTTAATGCACCTAACATCAGAGATGCCAAAATACCGATAATGACAAGCACTACGATAATTTCAACAAGTGTAAAACCCTTTTTGTTTTCCTTAGCTTTCTTTAATTTCTCTGCAAATGATCTCATTTTGCTCCTCCTGACTTAATCAATCGTAAAATCCTGATCGTTTTCATCTACATCCTTTGCATGCTCATTTAAAGAAGACCAATTGTCTGATACAACAATTGCACCCTTATCAATGATTTCCATCTTTGCAGTAGCAGATGAATTATACGCTGTATTCGGTGCCAGGTACTGAGCTGTAATTTCACCCGTCCAGCATGCAACACCTATGACATTGCACTGAGAATCATACTCAACTACACAGCCTGTATCAGAACCAACATCTGGATTTTGCTTTACGCCTGAAAGCTCCTGCACCTGTGTACGCGGACGATACGCCGTCTTTCCTGAATAAACCTCAGATCCAACTGTATTAGCCGCTAATACTACACTTCTGCAGTCAGCAAGCACTTCCTTTTCCTTTGCCTTGTCTATGTAGCCATTCAGTGCACCTAACATCAAAGACGCCAGAATTGCAATGATAACCAGCACGACGATCATCTCAACCAGAGTAAAACCATCCCGGTTCTTTTTGCATTGTAAAAACCGCTCTCTTATCTTCCCCATAGATTTTCGACCTTTACCTTTCCAATTCTTTCTTACATCAGAATAGCATGATATGGATTATTTTTCAAGTTGTTTCTCTATTGCAACTTATTGAAATATATTACTTTCACTGCTCATATGTATCGCGAAGGCTTCTTATCTTGAGTGTTTTTCGCACATTATCTACGCTAAGCACCTTTCCAGACAGAACATCTTCCTTTCGTATGCAGATTGTTTTTGTCTCTTCCGATGTTAAATCAAAGCAGTTATCGGAGAAAATAACATCATCTTCTATTTCTAACCATACAAACGGTGCAAAACAGTCTGCACTTATCTGTATTTCAATAGTGCCATCCTTTTCTGTTACAGAAGTCTCGATCTGCGGCTGCAAAAGATCCATATGCTTATACGGAACAAAGCTTTCTGCCTCAGTACTTGTCGTGCCGTCCTGCCATGTATAAACTGCCTCTGCAAACACGCGGCGCTTCTTTGATCCGATCACATCTGCAAAATCTCGCTCCAGCACATGAATACTGCTTTGTGCCTTTACTGTCGTCTCCACAGTTTCCTCAAATAATACATTAAGCTCCACATCCCTGATGCGCACTGTTACGGTCAGTGACTGATTCTCAAGTGTCTCATTTGCTGCACTGATAACTGCCTTTGTTCCCTCTGTATAAATATAACCGGCCTTTGGTGCAAAGAAACGGGCTGCCATGTAATGAAGTGCCTTCCAGCGTCCAAAATAGTCGATACTTGCCCATGATGCCACTGGCCAGTTATCATTTAACTGCCAATACAGCGCACCCATGCAGCGTCCTCTGTTTGCTCTCCAGTGATCTACTCCTGCCTTAATTGCAATACCCTGAAGCACCTGACTTACATATACTAAGCTGTCAAAGTCCTTTGGATAACGGAAATTCTCGGAAATATAATATAAAATCTTTCCGTTTGCTGTACCATTTTTCTGATGACTCTCCATAACTGGTGAGAAAATATTGCAGTCCTGCGGCAGCGCAAATGTATCAATTGTCTTTCTTTCCGGGAAGGACTGGAATCCAAACTCAGAGCAGAAACGGAAATAATGACTGCGATAATCTGAAAATGGCTTCATGCCATGCCATACATCCCAGTAATGGCAGTCTCCTCTGTCATGATCGTCTGGATTATCAAGACATCCGCCTGATGATGGTGATGATGGCCAATAAAATGTCGCTTGATCCTCTGCCTTTGTTACCTTCGGAAGCACGTATTCAAACTGCTTGATATAATCTCCCTTGAGCAGTGGACTATGTGTCTCTGAAATACCCCAATGATCCCATGCAGACTCTAGTTCATTATTTCCGCACCATAGTCCCAGACTTGCATGGTGACGCAGACGGCGCACATTATCTACTGTTTCCTGACAAATATTCTTTTCAAACTCTTCTGTAAAGTCATAGACATTGCATGCATACATCAGATCCTGCCATACAATCAAACCATACTGATCACACAAATCATAAAATGTATCAGATGGATAATAACCGCCGCCCCATACACGAAGCATGTTATAGTTAGCTTTTACAGAAGATCGGATCAATGCCTCTATGCGCTCCTTCGTGATCCATGGATAGATGCAGTCCTCTGGAATATAATCAGCTCCCATTGAGAAAATATGAATACCATTTATTACAAATGCAAATTCATTTCCCCACTCATCCTTCTTTGTGCTGACTGTAAGTTCACGAAGACCAATAGAATATTCCTTTGAATCAAGCACGCACTGATTGTTATCCACCAAAGATACCTGCACCTTATACAGTGGCTGATCCCCAAGCCCATTGCACCACCAAAGTTTTGGCTGCGCTACTAAAATTTCTGCCCAGACTGCTTCTTTTATTGTCAGCAAAACGACTTGCTCTAGCTGCACGCCTTTTGGATCTGTCAATGTGACTATTACTTTTGTATTCTCTAAATTTGTATCCTGTTCAGGCTTCACCTCCACACTAAGAGAAACTGTATCAGACTGCTCAACTGCCTCAATATATTCCTCTTGAGACAGCTCACCCATCTGAGGGCGCTCTTTCCATGTGTGCTTCTGACGAATTACCACATCCTCAATGCGGCCTGCATTATAACACTCCAGATATAAATCTCTCCAGATGCCTATATCTGGCAGCTGTGCGCCCCAGTCCCAGCCAAACATAGAATGTGCCTTTCTAATATACTGATTGCCTAAAATACCACCTGTTGGCTCATAGGTAATCTCCTTTCCCGGCGTTGCCTCATACTCACGAATATAAGTCAGTGCTGAGTGAAAGTAAATGCGAAGATGATTTTCCTTTTGCAATGCGTCCTTGCAGTCAAAGCGCCATGTGCGGTGCATATTATCAGCCTTTCCGACTAGCTTCTCATTTACGTAAACATCAGCCAATGTATCAAGTCCCTCGCAAACTAATACGCAGTGCTTCTTATTTAATTGCTCCTCTGAAATACAAAAATCAGTTTCAAAGACATAATCCTTTGCCAGAAGTTCTCTTGCTTCATATTCATTTTCACGGTAATACGGATCCTGCATTTTGCCTGCCTCTAAAAGACCGGATAAAACAGTTCCCGGCACACTCACTGGCGTCCACTCATTGCTGTTTGCCTTGGCAAAACGCCAACCTTCCTGTAAATTAACACGCTCCATCGTCATTCCTCCCAATTATAAGTTTCGATTTTGTAAAAAAGCAGCGATTTTCCAGCACATATCTCTGCGCTGAAAAACCGCTGCTTAAACTTATCTGAATAGTATCAGATTTTAATGACTTTTATAGTAGTTGATCAAGCAGCCATCAAGAATAATCTGTCTCTCATCATCTGTAAGCGGCTTAATCTCCAGCTCAAAGCTCTCAAGTGCGTTATCCTTGACAGCATAAGCTGTTACCTTAGGCTGCTTTTCCTTAACAGCATCACGAATACCTGGAACAAAAATATAATCCAGATTTGCAAATGGAAGCTTCTCTGGCTCAAAAATAAATGGAATCATACCCCAGTTAATCAAATTCGAGCGATAACGCTTTGTTGCATACTCTTTCGCAATATTAGCAAGACCGCCAAGTACACGCTGGCAGGATGCTGCCTGCTCTCTTGCAGAACCATCTCCCGGCTTTACTGCATAAATTACAGAGCCAATCTCTGTCTCGCTTGCCTTTACATCTGGGAACAGCTTATGAATCTCATTAAATGCAGCTGCTACCTCATCATCTGCCTGACATGGACACTTTCCATCCTCACGTGCTTCTTCTGCTGCACGAACCTTCTTAGCACGTCCAACATACTCCGGATCCTTTCTGGAGAGCGTAAACTCAGCAAGACCAAGCGGATTAGAACGGAATGATGATGTTTCACCAGATGGAATTAGTTCATCAGTTGTCGTTACAGGATCGTGGATCTCAGATACAACCTTTAATAAGATATTATCGGTCAGCGGTACCATTGACGGCCAATCCTTGATATTTGGTCCAAACTGAATTTCTACAGATGGATCTGCCTTTCCTACACCATTATAAACACGCTTCTCGTAGATATGACTGTCAAAATAGTACTTTGGCTTTGTAAAGTTCACATCAATATCAGTTGCTGCTGTCAGACGGCCCTTATTAAGTGCTGTCGCTGCAATTGAACGTGCATCCATAAGTGCAACTGATGCGATCTGTCCGTTGTTGACCTTTGAACCCTCACGATTTGGGAAGTTTCTTGTTGAGTGGCGAATTGAAAATGCATTATTTGCCGGAACATCACCTGCACCAAAGCATGGTCCACAGAATGCTGTTCTAACAGTTGCACCAGTTTCCATGATCTTTGCAATGCTACCGTTTCTAATTAATTCCATGTAAACAGGCTGAGATGCCGGATATACACTTAATGAGAAACGTCCGTCACCGATGCTCTGTCCATCTAACATATCGGCAACATCACAAAGATTCTCAAAACCGCCGCCTGCACATCCTGCGATAACACCCTGATCAACATACATCTTGCCGTCTCTTACCTTGTTACGCAAAGTAAACGGAACTTTATTTCCAAGACTCACTGCTGCACGCTTCTCTACGTCAGCCAGAATATCATCAAGATTAGCATTCAGCTCATCAATCGTATATGCATTGCTCGGATGGAATGGCATTGCGATCATCGGACGAACTGCTGACAGATCAACACATACAACACCGTCATAATATGCCACTGCTCCCGGATTTAACTCTCTATACTCCTCCGGACGTCTGTGTATCTCATAGAAATCCTGTACCTTCTCATCCGTCTTCCAGATAGATGACAGACATGTAGTCTCAGTAGTCATAACATCGACACCTATACGGTAATCAACAGACAGATTGTCAACGCCAGGTCCAACAAACTCCATTACCTTATTTTTTACATAGCCGTTTGCAAATACAGCCTTGATGATTGCCAATGCGATATCCTGCGGGCCAACACCCTTTACAGGCTTTCCTGTCAGATAAATTGCAACAACCTGAGGCATATCAATATCGTAAGTACGGCCAAGAAGCTGCTTTACAAGCTCTGGTCCTCCCTCACCACATGCCATTGTTCCAAGTGCACCATAGCGTGTATGGCTATCAGAACCAAGAATCATCTTGCCACAGCCTGCAAGCATTTCTCTTGCGTACTGATGAATAACTGCTAAATGCGGAGGTACATAGACACCGCCGTATTTTTGTGCACAGGAAAGACCAAACATATGATCATCCTCGTTGATGGTTCCGCCCACCGCACAAAGACTGTTATGGCAGTTAGTTAAAACATACGGAACTGGAAATTTCTCAAGTCCGCTGGCTCTTGCTGTCTGGATAATTCCAACAAAGGTAATGTCATGTGAAGTAAGACGATCAAACTTCACTTTTAAATGCTCGTCGTCCCCTGATGTGTTATGCGCCTGCAGAATCTTATATGCCATCGTCTGCTTTGCCGCTTCCTCTTTTGAAATTGTACGGCCTGTCTTTGCCGCTACTTGCACTGCCGCATCTGCATTGTCTGCGATCAGCTCTTTTCCGTCAATCAGGTATGCACCACTTTCAAATAATTGAACCATACTGTATGTACCTCCATGCTGTCTTGTGCGTATCTAAGCCAGGCAAAAACCTAACTTAAATTCCATTATAGTTTACTATAAAAGATTTTGCAACCTGATACTATTTGAATTTTACTTGTAATTTTCTTACAGATTAGCTATAATGACAGTAATAGTGAAACGTCTATAAATAGTGAAAGAAAGGAATCAAAAATCATGAAGTTTATCACAATCGGCGAACTTTTAATGCGTCTTTCCCCTCCGGATTATGAGAAAATCCGCACTACCAGCTCTTACGTTGTCAATTTTGGCGGTGCTGAGGCAAATGTTGCTGTCTCCTTAGCAAACCTTGGCGTTGATACTACAGTATTTACTGTCCTTCCTGATAATGATATCGGACGAAGCGCAGTCCGCTCCTTAAAGGCAAATGATGTACATACATCCCCTATTATCTTCGGCGGCGAGCGCATGGGCGTTTATTTCCTTGAGGAAGGAATTGGTGTACGTTCTTCTAAAGTAATTTATGACCGTAAACATTCTGCCTTTGCAGAATATGACTATACTACTATTGACTTTAAGGCTTTGCTTGAAGGCTATGACTGGCTTCACTTAAGCGGAATCACACCGGCACTTTCTAGCAGCTGCCAGATCTTAATCGAAGCTGCAATCTACGCTGCAAGACAGCTCGGCATGACAATCAGCTTTGACTGCAATTACCGCAGTATGCTGTGGAGCTTCGACGAGGCAAGAGATATCATCAGCCGTTACCTTCCATATGTCGATGTGCTTATTGGTATTGAACCACTTCATCTGCAGGATGAAAATGGCCATGATTTAAAGGATGGCATGTCCATGCAGCCTGATTACGAGGAGCAGGACCGCATCTTCCAGGCAATGGCAGATCGCTATCATTTCAAAGCAATTGCAAGACATGTTCGCTACACCCACTCAAGCAGCGAAAACTCCTTAAAGGCTTACCTGTATTATAATGGACAGACATACGAAAGCAAGCTTTTCCGCTTCCAGATTCTTGACCGTGTAGGCGGCGGCGATGCCTTCTCATCTGGCCTTATTTATGCTCTCATGAACAATTATAAGCCAAGAGACGTTGTCAACTTTGCCGTTGCTTCCTCTGTTATGAAACACTCCATACATGGCGATACAAATATCACTGATGTTGAAAGTATCCAGAGACTTATGAACCAGAGCTTTGATGTTCAAAGATAAATAAAATAGAATAAAAGTACACTATGAAGAGGGAGACACAATATATTTTGTATCTCCCCTTTCCATCTATATTGATTATTTATAATTCTTATTTACGAGAAGGTATTCTCCTGCTTTTCCACCTTCCCACTCTTCATGATAATAGGCAACTCCATTTCCAAAATAAACAAATCTGCAATCGTTGCCGCGAGCAATCTCAATTGCTTCTTTTATCGAAAAAAAACCACATTGATCTGGTGTTATCACATACCCTTTTGAAGTTCCTCCTGATTGCTGAATCACCTTTTGCAATTCTGCATTGCCTTGGACGTCCAATGCTTTAAATAAATTCTGATTTAAATAGGTTCCAAAAAAGAAACGTGAAAGGCCATCTGACCTTTTTCGTGGGCTTTCTAACTCCCACAAGGTTCGTTCCTTTCGATTTGAAACAATAAATAAATCAACCATTTCTTTCTCTATTTTTAAATCAATTTCTTTCTCATCCATCTTCGTTTTCCTTTAATAAAAATGCAAAAAATGCGTTCCCCAATTTATAATCTTAAACATCGGAGTCTCAAGCTCCTTTTTAGCTTCCTTCAATAACTGCGGTATATCCAGATGCTGAGGACATTTCTTTGTACAGGCACCACAGCCAACACATTTTGCAGCATTTGTTGTCTCTTTTCTAAATGTCGTCATCTGAATATAGCGCCAGCGCGCATGACTGTCCTCTGACAACTGATTATAACACTGAAAAACAGCTGGAATATCTACTCCTTTCGGACATGGGCAGCAATAATTGCATCCTGTACAGCCTACCTTTACACTATTTTTGATATCGTTTTTCACATCCTCAATCAGCTGTCTCTCATCAGCTGTCAGGCAACCTGGCAATGCCAGTGATGCAGTTTTACAATTCTCATTTACCATCTCCATTGAGTTCATTCCGGATAACACACATGTTACCTGTGGCTGATCGTAAAGCCAACGAAGTGCTAGCGAAGCAGCTGACTCATTTACATTAGACTTTGCAATGCGCTTTTTCGCTGTCTCTGGCAACATTCCAACAAGACGTCCTCCGCGAAGAGGCTCCATAATGATCACCGGAAGATTTTTTTCTGCCGCATACAAAAGACCTTTTTTTCCTGCCTGAATATTTTCATCCAGATAGTTATACTGGATTTGGCAAAAATCCCAGTCAAACGCATCTACAACTGGCTTAAAATTCTCGGTATTGCCGTGATAAGAAAAACCGATATTTCGAATCTTTCCGCTGGCCATTTTCTCCTTAATCCAATCCTCAAGCCCCATCGCTTTTAAGCGATTCCAAGAAGCCAAATCATTCAGCATATGCATAAGATAATAATCAATATGATCAGTCTGCAAAAGCTCCAGCTCCTGATTAAATATTTTTTCTGCCTGTGCAACGGAACGCACCATATACTGCGGAAGCTTTGTCGCAATATAAATCTGATCTCTGCAATTGTTCTCGGCCAGAATACGTCCAAGAACTTTTTCATTATTTTTATAGACATATGCAGTATCAAAATAGTTTATACCCTGTCTGATTGCCTCCATCACCTGATCATTTGCCTTTTGAAAATATTCTCCTGTTCCGCTTCCCTCAAAGCGCATACAACCAAATCCAAGAAGTGAAATATCATTGCCTTTTTTATCTTTGCGATACTGCATATTTTTTTCCTTTCTATTCTATAAAATCCTCTTGCATCGGATTTCTGACCTTTTGACTCTGGTATCATATTATAATACATGTACTACAAAACCGCAATATCCTAGATTTTCTCCTTGCAGACTTTAAATTTGGCTGATATACTGTATCATGCCGGGATAAAATCTGCGAAAGCTCGCGCTTATCCAATCAGTTGCGACATTTTTGCATCATCTCCCGGACGTAACTTTAACACCAGTAGACAAGAAGTTCTCCGCTTCTAAAGCGGTGGGATGAATTGTTAAAAGAAACTACGTTGAAACAAGAGAAAAACAAGAAAGGTGGTTTTTGTTCTTATGAAGAAAACACTTGGTATTATCGGTGCTGAACAGCAGGAAATTGATCTTTTGCTTGAGCATCTTTCACTTGAAAAGACCGTCAAAAAGGCTGGACTGTCTTTCTTTTGCGGTACCATCCATGAGTATCCTGTTGTTATCGTAAAGGCCGGAATCGGAAAGGTGAATGCAGCAGCCTGCACACAGATGTTAATTGATCTGTTTGATGTGAAGATGATCGTAAACACAGGTGCTGCCGGATCCTTAGATTCCCGCATCAATATTGGCGATATTGTTGTCTCCAATGAGGTAATCCAGCATGATCTCGACGTTACAGATCTTGGCTATAAGCCAGGTGATGTTCCAGGTACTGGAAAGGTATTTACCTCTGATAAGCTGCTCCATGATCTGGCTGTTTCCTGCAGCCATGAGGCAAATCCGGATGTTACAGTCTATGAGGGCTTAATCCTAACTGGAGACCAGTTTATTTCAGGACAGGAAAAGAAAAATTGGCTTATTGACACCTTCCATGGTCTTTGTGCTGAGATGGAAGGCGGTGCAATTGCTCATGTTTCCACAATCAATGAGGTTCCATTTTTAATAATCCGCTCTATCTCCGATAAAGCAGATGGAAGCGCAACTATGGATTACACCCAGTTTTCCAAGATGGCATCATATCACTCTGCTCGTCTCGTTGAAGCATTGATTGAAAAACTGTTGGCACTATAATTATTTTACTTGAATCATCACCCCTACTTGGGTGCATACTATTTCGCGAAAGGAGTTTTACTATGTCCGTTTTAACAATTACAAAAAGCAATTTTAATGAAACTGTTTTAAAATCTGATAAGCCAGTACTTCTTGATTTCTGGGCTTCATGGTGTGGTCCATGCCGTATGCAGAGTCCTATTATTGATCAGCTTGCCGCTGCTCATTCCAACGTCGTATTTGGAAAGGTAAATGTAGATGAGGAGGCAGATCTTGCCGCTGAGTATGGCATCACCTCTATCCCAACATTGATCATCTTTAGAGATGGCAGACTGATTAATCAGGTAACAGGTGTTACCTCTAAGGCTTCCCTTGAGCGCATGCTTGGTCTGTAATCCTGCATTATTTTAATAAGATAATAATAGGATTTTTGACTCCCCCGTTTTTTATAAAACGGGGGAGTTCACATGTTTGATTTGAAAGGCTATACATATCTATGAGAAATAAACAAGTTTTACCTATGGTGCAATTGCAGCAATGTATGTTGTTTTAACATGGCTTGCAAATATTTTCGGATTAGCAAACGGTGCAATTCAAGTTCGCTTTTCCGAGGCGCTCACCATTCTTCCTTATTTTACACCAGCAGCAATTCCGGGACTTTTTGTTGGCTGCATAATCAGCAACACCATAACCGGCGCTGCAGTATGGGATATTTTATTTGGCTCACTTGCCACACTTATTGGCGCTTTCTTTACTTATAAGCTGCGCCATATCAGTAAATGGCTGGCACCTCTGCCGCCAATTTTAGCTAATATCCTTGTTGTTCCACAGGTTCTTCGCATCGTCTACGGTGCACCAGACTCCATCTGGTACTTAACAGCCACAGTTGGCATAGGTGAAGTAATCTCCTGCGGCATACTTGGAATGCTTCTTTTGTTTGCACTGCAAAAGAATGCCAATCAGATTTTTCAGTGACCACCTTCATACAGAGGAAAACAGAATGACCACACTAGAGTATAGATTGCTCCGGTGTGGTCATTATCATTTCAGGTTAAGCTACAGATTGATAGCGTGTGTATACATATTCGTAAATTCTCTGACGGTACATGGAGATGCTGAGTTCATCGTAACACTCCGGCAATTCCGCCCACAAAGTATCTCGAATAAGATTGTCTATCGCCGCCTTGGTCTCCTGCTTATCCGTCCAGTGGTCAAGCTCAGAGATTTTTGCTTTTATCTTCTGGAACAGGTCGACTGCAACTTCCTTCAATTTCTTTATATCGTTTTTGTTTAGATCTTCACGGAACAACATATCATAAAGAGAAAGTTCTTCATCGCTACTGAATCCTTCACGGGCATAGCGCTGCTCTTCTGCATTCATCTGGTTTGCCAGATCCATCAAATCCATGAATGTCTTCTCGATAGTGGCTCTGTCCTGCTCGCTGTTGTAAGCCTCGATGATCGCCTGATAGCGCTCGTAGTAGTTGATACGATCAGGATTAGTAAAGAGCATCCTATCCAGCTTCTGACGGATCACTTCCTCTAAATCGTGCATCACAAGATTCTTTTTCTTCACCTTTGCAAACTCTCTGCGAAGCAAATCAAAGTCGATTGCACTGATATCAAACCTGCGAGGTTCTTCACGCATTATTGAAGGTGTGTGCTGAATCTCCACATAGGTGCTGATGATTCCATTAATCTCAATCATCAAATCTGTGGTATTGATATGCTTTCGCTTCTTCTGGAGCTCTGCATAAATGGCTGCAATAGCTTCATACTGCTTACGAGTGTGCCCGGTAATATCCTCTCGGTCAGCATATTTCATCAAACGATTCAGCTCAGAAGCATACGTTGAGAAAGTCTTCTTGTCCTCAATGGAACCACAGACCGCATTAGCAGCTTCCTGAAGATAAGACAGCTTCATAAAATCATAGGCGCTAATGAGCATTTCCAAATCAAAATCATTTTCAGACAAAAAGGTCTTTGCTTTATCTATCGTTTCAATAATACGAGCGATCAGTTCCTTCTTGTCAACGGTCGGATCAGTTCCACCGCCGCCACCAACATTTGCAGTATAATCAGCAAGTGCTTTTCTCAGTGCTTTGACAATGCCGATGTAATCAATAATCAGTCCGTTGCTCTTACCTTCGGCAACGCGGTTTGCACGTGCAATTGTCTGCATGAGGGTGTGGGCTTTCAGCGGTTTATCAAGGTACAGGCAGCTCAGACACTTCACATCAAATCCGGTAAGCCACATGGCACAGACAAAGACAACTCGAAGCGGATTCTTGGAATCTTTAAATTCCTTGTCCAACTCTCGCTTCTCCATCTTAGTTCTGTGGTATTTGATATTCAAATCCCATTTCTTGAATGTCTGAATTTCATTTTGTTCCTGACTGATGACAACAGCCATCTCTGTTTCCTGCATCCATTTCAGTTTGCGCTCCAGTTCCTGCACTTCCTGCTGGGAGGCAGATTTGATCTGCTGTTTTAACTTCTTGATTTCATCTTTCCAGTATTCTTGTACGTAATTATACATGCGGACACAGGTCACCTTATTCAGACATACGAACATAGCCTTACCGCTTGTCCAGAGGTCAGAGTAGTGACTCACAAAGTCACGAGCAATAGATCTAAGCCTAGGCTCAGCTGTGAGTAAGTGTATCTCCTTTGCAAATTCTGCTTCTAGTTTGTCCTGCTGATCTACATCGAGATCGGCATTCTCGATAGCATCCAGAATCTGATTGGTGATTTCTGGATTGTGGAGATCAACAATTTTTTCTCCACGGTTCTCGTAGTAAAGCGGAACAGTCGCACCATCCTCAACTGCTCTCTTGAAGTCATAGACAGAAACATAGCCACCAAAGGTACGTGCGGTAATATTGTCACTAGAAAGCAATGGTGTACCGGTAAATCCAATACGTGCTGCCGTCGGCAGTAACTTCATCATATTATCTGCAAAAATACCATACTGGCTTCTGTGGGCCTCATCGGACATGATGATAATATCGTGATCTGGATAGATCGGCTCTGCATCCGGTTTATTGAACTTCTGAATCAACGTAAAGATGAAACTTGGATTTCCTTTCAATTTACTCACAAGGTCATCACCGCTGGAGGCTATAAACTGAGGAGCCTTTGTCTTTCCAAGAAGTCCACAGTTCTCGAAGGTATCACTAATCTGTGTGTTTAATTCATCTCGATCAGTCAGAACCACAAAAGTAGGTGAACCCTCAAATTTTCTACGCACCTTCTGAGCTAAGAACACCATGGAATAACTCTTTCCAGAACCCTGTGTATGCCAGAATACACCCAACTTACCGTCATTTAACTTACGGGCAGCATAAGCTTTAATAGCTTCATTAACTCCAAGATACTGATGGTTACGAGCGAGAATCTTTGCTGTGTGACCGCCTGAGTGATCATAAAGGATAAAATTCTCGAAGAGGTCTAGGAAGTTCTCCTTCCGGCAGATTCCTCGAAGCATTGTCTCTAAGGCAACGCTTCCTTGGTCTTCCTCAGCCAGACGCTTCCACTCGTGAAAGAATTCATATTTGCTTCCAAGTGTTCCGACCTTTGCTTCCGTACCATTGGACAGCATCAGGAATGCGTTGTAATAGAACAAATGCGGAATGGTATCCTGGTAATCAGTATAGTTATCATCATAGGCATTCTGAACGTCTACTGTGTTTTTCTTCAGCTCCACAAACAAAAGAGGAATACCATTCACAAAACCTACGATGTCAGTACGTCTGCGGTACAGATCTCCGTGAATTTTCAATTCCTTAATGGCAAGGAAGTAGTTGTTGTCTGGATTTTGAAAATCAAGAACAGCAGCTTTCTTTGTTTCTGTCTGGCCATTTGGCTTCTTCACCGTCACAGGGGTTCCTTCGCGAATGAGGAAATACTTTTCTTCATTGATCTGTAGCAGTGAGGACGTAGAAAGTCTGTGTTCCAGTGCTTTTTGAGCTTCATCCATTTGGTATTCTGTAATCCAAGGATTGAGTTTTTTCAATGCATCTCGAAAGTAGCGTGTGAGCAGAATATCACGGTAGCTCTCACGCCCAAATGTACCATTCTTTCCGAGAACTTCTGTATTGTATGCAAACTTCACATCCCAGCCAAGCTCATTCTGGAGCAGATTACCGGCACTTTCCTGCACGAGGATATTTTCGGAATAATCATAGCTCATTTGGTAGCCCCTCCTTTCTAACTCAATTTCAAACTCTTTCGCATTTTATTAAGAGCATCTTTTTGGCATAGCTTATCGTTCGCAATTTTTAATTCATTCATTGAAGCATATAGCTTTTCTCTGTACTCCTTTTCTCCAAATAGCGACACCAAATATTCTTCTGTTTGAGCACACTTGTCATTTTCCTTTCGCATATTATCTAAAATGATTTGATACTGGTACATTGACATAAGTACATTGGCATAGCTTTTGATGTAATTAGCAACAATCACGGCTGCATTATTGGAGAATATTAATTCAACTTCTTCTGCTAGAGAAACTAATTCTTCACACTTTTTTAGAAAATTCACGTGATAAGGCTGTTCCAATGGATGTTTGATAGAGTGCGCTAACTCTTCAAGATCAATATTGTTCGTTAACCACGTAAAATATAAATCATTTGCGTAAAACGGATGATCAGCACGTTTGCCCTCTAGAAGAGTCTTATTAGTTTTATATAGTTCAGCTAATCCTGATGATTTCATGTACGCCTTTAATCGCCTATCAAAAAGCTGCTGTTTATTACTAATGCTTATCTGGATTGCTGTTTGCACTATGGCTATGATTGAAATAACAAGTGCGATGATTGATAAAACCATATTCCAATCCATCATCTACACCTCCAATTCACCGCTCATTAGTTCAGGTAATAACCGGTCACGAGCTTCTGCTAATAAACGATTTTGATTAAGCAGCAATTGACGTTTCTCAAATAATGTATTAAATGGGATATAGAATTCCTCTGGGCCAGTAAGAAGTTCTATTGTATCTATATGTTTTTTCCCTAAGTGAGCAACAGTTGCTCCTGCTACTGTTTTCTCAAAATATTTGATAGGCTCATATATCGCCTGCAATAACCATCCTTTCATAGCATCTTTGACAGGCTGAAATTTACATGTTCGCTGTACAAGATAGCTTGCGTCTCCACTCCATGAGTTAATGTGAAATTCTCCGTCCATTCCAACTACGATATCACCATTATAAACAAGATACTGTTCGGAGGCCTCTTCAGTGGTATAATCATTTGTTATTCCACTAGGAATATTTCGTATACGTATTATTGGAGTTCCTTCACGCTTAGAGTTAAATAGCGAACCATCAAAGGCATATCCATATTGGACAGTGGCGATATCTATCAATTTTTCTTTTCTCCATCCCTCCGGTATACCATCTACAATTTCCACGTCCTCATATCCCGGAAAACGCAAATCCACAAACCATTCCTTATAGAGACGTTGTGCCGCTTCCTCAAGGAGTTTGATCTGTTTCTGGTTGTTTTCAATGAGTTTATCGTATGCAACAAGAAAATTTGATCTGTGAACTTGTGTTACATAATTTGGTAAGGAAATTTCGATACTACTCAATAAACGAGTATTCAAACTTGGCATAGTTGCTCCAATTGAAATCATTTCCATCCATCGACCAATGTATGGACTACGTAACTGATAATATATAAATGGCGGATAGCATTTCTCAGTATCAAGAACAACTTTCAAACAATCGCTACCAGTCATCCATCCATCTTCATAGTCGGTAACTAAGATACATTTTCTTACATCACCTTTACGTGCAATCATGAGATTACCCGCATGAACTTGATGACGGCTCAGACGTTTAGCATGTTCTTCAGGAACTTTTAGTAATCCTGAATGAAGAATTTTTCCATCTTTCATATCCTTAGGCATTACAATAGGAACTCCAGTTTCTGCATAATCAGAACTATGCAACTGAGAACCAAAAGGTCCAGGTTGTATGCTAATTGATAAATCTCCTAATGTATATTTTTCTCGACTCATAGTCCCATCTCCTTCATATTCTGTGAGATAGTATCCATCAAATCATTAGACTCAGCCTGCAGAGAAAGTAGCTCTTTATGAATCTCTGCCATGCGCTCTTCAAAGTCCACACCGTCATCTTCGATTGGAGCAACACCGACATATGCTCCCGGTGTCAATGACCATCCTTTTTTTTCAATTTCTGCAAGTGTGGCGGCCTTGCAGAGACCAAGAACATCCTGATATTCTCCATCACCGAACTTTTCATAGAGCCAATGCGCTTCTTTTGCAATGGTAAGATCAGCAGTAAGAACAGCAATACGCTCATCATATTCAGCTTGTGTGCTTTTTTTATCTCGCTTGTCAGCAGCAGAAACAGCATCCTTTGCTTCTTTGCGGAGTGCCTTCAGTTTTTCAGAAAGCGTATGTACAATCTCTTCAAAGGAATCCTCAGAATGTAGTGCTGTGTGGTATTCATCAAGGAGATTTCTATACTTATCAATTTCGCCACGATGCAGCCATACGATGGCATTCAGGTTTTTCAGCTGCCATTCAGACCATTCATTGAGAGTTCGGTCAACTACAGTATAGTAGTTTCTGGCATCGATGAAAAGAACCTTATCCTTGATGGCTTCGGCTTTTCCCTTATCGAAGAACCAAAGAGAGCAAGGCAGTGATTTTGTATAGAAGAAGTTGTTACCAACACTGACCATAGCATCCACATGTCCTGTCTTGATAAGACTCTCGCGAATATCTTTATCCTTGCCCTGACTGTCAGTCGCAGAAGATGCCATAACGAATCCTGCGCGACCATGCTCATTCAGATAGCTGTAGAAATAGGAAATCCAGAGATAATTTGCATTTCCGACTTCTTTATTTTTATTAACACCCGGCATACCAAAAGGAAGTCTTCCGGCACTTTCGCAGGATTCAGCTTTTACCTTATCTACATTGAATGGAGGATTGGCCATGATGTAATCGCAGCATCCGTTCAAATTGTGAGCATCATGGTAGAAGGTGTTTGCCTCATCTCCGGACTTGATAACACCGGTAAGGCCGTGGACAGCCATGTTCATCAAACAGAGCTGAGCATTATATTCTACCTTTTCTTGTCCATAGAAAGTCATGGTGCTGTTGGCATTCATTCCTGCCTGATTGACGAAGTCACCACTCTGAATAAACATACCGCCACTGCCGCAGGCGCAATCCAGCAGAATTCCGCTTTCCGGCTCCAGTACATTTACAATCATTTTTACTAGAGATTTAGGTGTGAAGAATACACCATCGTCCGATGCGATGTTCTTTGCAAATTTATTCAGGAAGTACTCGTAGATACGACCAATGATATCACCGCCGATTTCATCAAGAGCACTGTTGTTAAAAATACGAAGAAGTTCAGAAAGAATTTCATCAGAAAAATCGGTGTAACTTTTGGGAAGGACACCAGTCAATTGTTCACTCTGGTCTTCAATAAGCTGCATCGCATTATTGACTACTTCACCAAGACTATTCATTTTGTGGCCATCTTTATTGCAGAGGTCTGCGGCCTTAATATCTTCTGGAAGTCCAAGCAGATAACTGTATTGCGCTTCTTTTGGTAGGAACAGTGCACTCTTAGCAGCAAAGTCACTTGCCTCCACAGGCATTACACGACCGCCACGAGAAGGACGTCCTTTCAATATTTGAGCTTCAACCTTTTTAAATCTGCTGTAGGCATATCTTAAGAATATCAATCCAAGAACTGGCATGCAGTATTGATTTGAGGTCAGCTTTGAACCCTGACGTAAAAGATCTGCAGACTCCCATAGTTCTGCTTCCAGCTTTCTTATGTTTATCATTGCTTGTTACCTCTCTTTACATCAAAATTCAGCCATGCTTCTTCTACATCTTCATAAGGAAGACAGTTTTTCTCGCAGTAGGCTTTAATATTTTTCATTGCTTTAATATTAGGTCTAGCTTTTCCTGCTTCCCATCGATTAACAGTTGAAAATGCTACACCAACAATTTCAGAGAATTCCATTTGTGTTAATAACGCACATTCTCTGAGTTTTTTTATTTCTTCTAGAAAATTCATATCTATTTTCTCCTTGATTTTACATGCATCAATGTATCATTATTATAACAAATAAATATAAACTTTTCCAGTCCTGAAATAGGATTAAGAACCGTATCGGTGCAGTTGACCTGCCTGCAAGCAAAGAAAAAACGGCATAGCTGGATTTCTCCGAAACTATGCCGAATTATTTTAATTACATCATTTCTTTTAATTCATCTGGTGTAAAGACATACTTAGAATTGCAAAACTGACAGCAGGTCTCAATATTCTCTCCTGCATCAATCATTTCCTGAATGTCTGATTTTTTAATACTTGCGATTCCTCGTGCAAAACGCTCCTTACTGCATCCGCATTTAAATGAGACAGCCATGCGATCAAGAACTGCAAGCTCCATATCGCCAAGAAGCTCCTGCAAAATATCTTCCGGTGTTTTTCCACTATCGAGCATTGCTGTTACTGAAGATACTTTTGCCAAACGCTTTTCTAGTGCAGAAATGGTTTCTTCTGATGCATCTGGCATAAGCTGAATAATAAATCCTCCTGCCTGACGTACAGTATTGTCCTTATTCATCAGTACGCCTAATCCAACACTAGATGGTGTCTGCTCGGAGACAGCAAAATAATATGTCAAATCCTCGGCAATCTCTCCGCTTACAAGATCTGTCTGTCCCACATATGGATCCTTCAGACCAATATCTTTGATTACGCTTAGCACACCCTTTCCAATAGCACCTGCTACATCAAGTTTTCCAATAGAATTTGCCTGAATAAGTACAACCGGATTTTGCGCATATCCCTTTACATGGCCATGAGAATCAGCTGTTACTGTCAAAGAACCAATTGGGCCATCACCCTGAATCTTAACAGTAAGAAGCTCTTTATCTCCCTTCAGCATGCTGCCCATCATGACAGCTGCTGTCATTGTACGTCCTAAAGCTGCGGTAACAACCGGACTTGTATTATGTGCATTTCTTGCATATTCTGTAAGATCTCTTGTGGTTGCGGCAAACGCACGGACCTGACCATTTGCAGCCGTCGCACGAATCATATAGTCACTCATGTTTCTTCCTCTTTTCTTTATAAGTTTTGCAGCGGTGTCTTTCCCTTTTCGCGTGCTATTATGTACACACGATCGGTATCTTTCGTTGCAGGTGCACCATTTTTATCAATTGCAGCAAGAAATATCATGCCCGACTCTTCAATTGCACAGCGCACCTCATCAATAGAAAACGCACGCTGCTCATGATATTCGTCAAAACGTTCATAACGATTATCCTCTTCCTGCACAAACAGCGTCAGCGCATAGCTGTTGATTCGTTTTTCTTTATCATAATCATTATCCCAAATAAAGCTTACCTCTTCATCTGCATCACAAAAACTCTGGCAGCCAATACTCTTAAAGTAATGGTCAGTCTTTAGATCAAATAAAAATATGCCATTTGGATCCAGATAATTATTGACGAGACGGCACACATTAACAAGATCATCGTATTCAGTCAGGTAATTCATTGTGTCACACAAGCTAATTACCGCGCGCACAGTTCCGTAAAGCTCAAACTCTCTCATATCCTGATTCAGATATAAAATAGATCTTCCACTTTGCTCACGCTTTTCAACAGCCTCTGCCAGCATTTCTTCTGAATTATCCACACCGATCATGTCAAATCCCTTCGCATCAAACATCTCGGTTAACGTTCCTGTTCCACAGCCTAGCTCCAGCATCAAACCATCCTCAATGCCAAATTTTTTAAGCTGATCGGTTACAAAATTGCACCACTCCTCGTATGGAATTTCCTCCATCATACGATCATAGACAAGTGCAAATGCATGATATGCGTTCATAAATTCCCACGCCTTTCTTTTTTCTCCTCCACAACGGTTCAAGAACTTATTATACCTGATTTGAAGCTAATTTACAAGATTTTGACATCATCCAATAAAATAGAATACAAAATACTAGTGCAAAAGCAACACCAAACACGTTCTGTATCACACGCAAACTTACTGCACCCTTAAGTCCATAAGTCTGCGCAGCAATTGCAAGTGCGCCAAACGTATTAAATACTGCCTGCCATCCATATTTTACTGAAAATCCAACTCCGATTCCTCCGATAATTCCAATATATGCGTATATCGATGGCGGAAGCAGATAATACAATGCAACAAAGCAGATTACACCAGCAATGTTTCCAATAATTCTTTTTCTGACTCTATACTGCATATCCTCCATGAAAGGTACTATTGCTGACATAGCTGCAATACCCGCCCACATTGCTCTCGGCATTTTACATACCTGTGCAATAAAAAGCACTGTTGGCACACAAAGTATCTGGCACAGCTGCCATTTTGTTCTTGAGGATGTAATGTCAAATTCTCTTACAATATCTTTAATTGTTCTCTTATAAGTTCTATTTTTATGATTTCTGAAAAATACAAGACAGGTAAGCAATGCTCCTACCACCATTGCTGCTAATCTCATCTGATAACTTTTTCCTGTCACGTCATATCCATACAAAAGTAAGTATCCCAAAACTAAAGTTGACTGGTTAAACATAAATGGATTATGACATCCAAAAATAATAAACACTGCAAGTGCTGCTATATTCAAAAGTATACCCAACACAGGTGACACATGATTAGCCAAATGTGGAAATACTGCCATAATTACAAAGAACAATGCAAGTAATATCGTTGACTGTCCTGTATGGATTCCCAAATCTGCATTTCTAAATACCATAAGGCATAATAAAACTACTACACCTACAATACTATTTTCATTGCCAAACAAAATGCTAAAAACAGTAACAAAACCAAAGCAAAATATCATTGTGAGCGCAATCTTTACAAGATATACAAGCATATGATATGCTTTTTCCTTCCCTGTCCCACTTGTCTTAAGCATCTTTTTTGATCCTGCCTGATTTAACTGCAATTCCTGATAAAACGTCATATCCTTCCTCCTAGTATTTTATAATTATTGTAATGGAAGCTGCACAACAAACCTGCATCCTCCATATTCGCGATTTTGTGCTTCAATCGTTCCGCCTGCACTGTCAATAATTCGCTTTACAAGTGCAAGACCAAGACCATTTCCTTCTGCCTTATGGGAACCATCTGCCTGATAAAACTTATCAAATATCCTGTTTTTTATTTCCTCGTCAATTCCAGGGCCTTCATCTTCCAGAATAAATTTTACCTGATCATTTTCCTGTTTTAAAAACATCGTAATTATTCCCTGATTAGGACTAAACTTAATGGCATTATCCAAAAGATTTATCCAGATATGCATAAAAAGTCCTTCATTTCCTACATATTTAACAGCCTCCATCTCTACCTGAAATCCAATTTTCTTCTGTGTCCACTTTGATTCTAGCGAAAGGATTGCCTGTCTGATCTGCTCATCAAGACGATATTTTGTCTTTTTCATTGGAATATTCTGATTTTCCAGCTTAGACAGCAGAAGAATATTTCCAACAAGACAAGACAATCTCTGAGTATTAAACAGGATTTTCTCTACATATTCATTTTGTTCATTCGAAAGCTCCTCTCCCTGTAGCAGCATCGTATAGCCCTCAATTGCATTTATAGGTGTTTTAAACTCATGTGAAACATTAGAAACAAAATCCATCTGCAATATTTGTGTAGCACGAAGCTCTTTTGTCATCACATTAAAGCTATTATATGATTGTGCCACTTCTGCAATACAACTGCTTGTTTCTAACTGTTTATCAAAATCTCCCTGCGAAACATCCTTCATTGCCTCGCTAAGCTTTGTGATCGGCTCTAAAACCTTTCCATTTAAAAGCACTGTAATTAATCCTGCAATCATTGTATTAAAAATCAACAGCCAGACAATCGCAGGAATATTTTCCGGCATTTCCAGAAAATGCTTTAAAAACGCAAAAAGTAATGCTGAAATTATCATCGAACAGGCCAATGCCAGCCAAATAATACCTGTCAGATATGTGCGAATTTTAAATTCCTTCTCTTTTCTTTTTTTCATGATTTCTTTACCACCTTATATCCAATCCCTCGCATAGTGACAATTTCAAAATCAGAATTTTCCTTAAATCGCTCTCTAATTCTTCCAATATGAACTTCAATCGTATGTGGATCAGCCTCTGTTTCCACTCCCCAGACATCGTCCATCAGCTGCTGTTTTGTAAATGTACGTCCTGGCGATGCTGCCAATTTGTACAAAAGCAGAAATTCCTTTTTCGGAAGCACCTGAATTTCTGAACCTATTTTAACAGTCATTTGATCATAATCAAATTCTGTAGAGCCAATTACGATTTTATGTTCACTAAGGATCTGCGCACGCCTCAGCAATGCCCCAACTCGTAAAACCATCTCATTTACATTGACTGGCTTTACCATGTAGTCATCGCTTCCTGACAAAAATCCCTGACGCATATCATCAAACGTACCTTTTGCCGTAATCATCAGCACTGGAATCTGATATCCTGCTGCCCGTAGCCTAGAAACAAGCTCATACCCATCCATTACAGGCATCATAATATCAGAAATGATCAGATCGATGTACGTTGTGTCAAGTGTTTTTAATGCCTGCAAGCCATCTGACGCGCATTTGATCTGATATCCATTTTTTTCAAGTACTTTTTGAAACAATTGACTCAATTCCTTATCGTCTTCCACTATTAAAATCTTAAACATGTCTCCTCCATATAAAAAACAATGACAAGAATCACTGCCAGTATGCAAAAAATAATTTTTCGGTTTTTACGCTATCTGATCATAATATTATCTTTCTTCCTTTCTTAATTGCTGCCTGTAGCATACAAATGCAAGCTCAATTAAACCTCAACAGAGGCTGACTTTTCCCAAAAACACTTTATTTTATTTACAAAAACAAAAAAATCCAGTATACTCATTGTATGGTGAATCTACATTGACATGATCTCTCACAAAGGAAAGGAAACAATATGATTTTATCCTATATCCGAAAAAATCAGTGTAAGCGCCTTTTTTACCCGCTGATGCTGCTTGGCGTCGTGATTTTTCTTGTATGGCGCTCTCCTGTCACTGAATATGTGACAAAACGCACCATCAGCAATGCCGTGCTCATCAATGATTCCATGGCAAAAAAGGTTTTGTATGCGAAAATTAAAACGGGGACACTCTACTACAGCGGCGAGGACTGTCTGGCAGGCGGTGAGCTCGTTGGACATTATTACTACGAGCTTATAGGCGGAAGCTGTCATTTTTATCTCATCCGTGCTGTGGCCGGCTATCCAGCTTCCAAAACACTTGAAGGACAGACTATTATAGGACGCGTTGATGCTTTTGAACCCGAAATTCTAGATCCGCTCACACAAAAGCTTGCTGAAGATATTTCATGGGATGCAAAATCCCTTAAAAGCGTTTGCCAGAAATATTTTGTCAACCAGACTGCCTATCTAAACAGGCGTGAAATTGTGCTTATGGTTGTCCTTCTTTTGGTGTTTGTCTTAATGATTGTGGTTTTTATTCGCACATTTTTATATATCATAAATCCACGTCTAACAAAAACCTACCGAAATCTGGAGCACTATGGCAATCCTGAGAAAATTTTAAATGATGTGGAAAAACAAATTCGTCGAAGGATTCTTCTGCAGACAAAGACACTTATTCTGACGCCTCGCTATCTTGTTGAGCTCTCTGATGATATATGTGCCATTATCCCACTGCCGGAAGTATTATGGATCTATGATCATGCTGCTATGCGCCGTACCATAAAGGGACGCCAGTTAAGCTATACAATCCATGTTGTCACCATGAAGGGTGAGGAATATACACTGACTGGCAAATCACATCGTGAAGTCAGCGCTATATATCACGAGCTAAATACTCGTTATCCGAATTTTTTCTTCGGTTATTCAAAAGAACATCAGGAAATGGTTCAATATGTGCTGCATGAAATGAAAAATGAAAAAGCATAAGAAATCTGTATATAAAATGAATCAGAGGACATAATAAAAATGTCAGAAATCTAGCGGCATTTTAAATGCCGCAGTCAGCTGACAGGCGGTTATGATTCCCCCCTCTAAACCGCACAGCTTACAAATGATATCATTTATTATTTATCCTCCCCTTTCAAAGAAGAGCCTGCGCAGATGCACAGGCTCTTTCTTCTATAGAAGACATATGATACCCACGGCTTGTGACTTTTCGACCCTTGTATCACTTTGAGATTGCTTCAAATGCTTCCTGAAGATCATAAATAATATCATCAATATTTTCTGTACCAATTGAAAGACGAATGGTGTTTGGCTTGATTCCCTGCTCTGCCTGTTCAGCCTCGTTTAACTCAGCATGTGTAGTAGATGCTGGATGAATAACAAGAGACTTTACATCTGCTACATTTGCAAGCAGTGAGAACAGCTTCAGCTGATCAATAAACTCTTGTGCTTCCTTTGCGCCGCCCTTAATCTCAAATGTAAAGATAGAGCCGCCGCCATTTGGGAAATACTTCTTATAAAGAGCCTGCTGCTCTGGGTCTTCTGATACTGACGGATGATTTACTTTTTCTACAAGCGGCTGTTTCTTTAAGAAATCTACAACCTTAAGTGCATTTTCTACATGTCTCTCTACACGAAGTGACAATGTCTCAAGTCCCTGCAGGAAGATAAATGCATGGAACGGTGAAAGAGTTGCACCTGTATCACGAAGTAAAATAGCACGGATTCTTGTAACAAATGCTGCAGTACCTGCTGCATCTGCAAAGCTAATTCCATGATAGCTTGGATCTGGCTGTGTCAGCTGTGGGAACTTTCCTGATGCTTTCCAGTCAAATGTTCCTCCATCTACAATGACACCTCCGATGGTAGTTCCATGACCACCGATAAACTTTGTTGCGGAGTGTACTACTACGTCTGCACCGTACTCGATTGGTCTTACAAGATACGGTGTTGCAAATGTATTATCAATAACAAGCGGAATCTGATGCTTGTGCGCAATCTTTGCAATTTTCTCAATATCAACAACCTCTGAGTTTGGATTTCCCAGCGTCTCGATGAAAACTAGCTTTGTATTCTCTTTGATAGCGCCCTCAATCTCTTCATAATTAAATGGATCTACGAATGTTGTGTTGATACCATATGATACAAATGTATGTGCCAGCAAATTGTAGGTACCACCATAGATATTTTTTGCTGCAACAACATGATCACCTGCAAATGCCAGATTCTGGATTGCATATGCAACAGCTGCTGCGCCAGATCCAACTGCAAGTGCTGCAACACCACCCTCAAGGCTGGCAATTCTCTTCTCAAATACATCCTCAGTCGGATTAGTCAGTCTTCCGTAAATGTTGCCGGCATCCTTTAATGCAAAACGATCAGCTGCGTGCTGAGAGTTATGAAATACATAGGAAGATGTCTGATAAATTGGAACGGCTCTTGCATCTGTTACTGGATCAGCTTCCTCCTGTCCTACGTGAAGCTGCAGTGTCTCAAACTTTAATTTTCTTTCCTTTAATGTACTCATATTTAAATCCTCGCTTTCAGGTGGTGTTTTTTTGTTTCACTGTCTGTATTATAGCGAAGGCGCCTGTCTTTGTCTAATACACAAAAACAAACGCCTGTTATTGGATTCTCCTATAGCTATATTGGATGATTAAAGTGTTTTTTCATCACTTCAGCACCAGATTCTTGTATTTTGCAAGCTCATTAACATAAAGCTGCGCCAGTTCACTTAACTGAATACTTTTTCTCTTCACATATCCGATTGTCATGACCTCTGTTTCCTTAAGCGGAACTGCCGCATAGTCACTTCCGTTTAACTCCTCACAAATAATACCTGAACACAAAGTATAACCATTTAAGCCAACCATCAGATTTAGCATACTTGCGCGGTCATCTACCTGAATTGTCTGTTTATACTCGTAGGTACTAAAAACCTCCTCTGCAAAATAGAATGAATTTGTCTTTCCCTGATCAAACGTAAGACATGGATACTTTTCAAGCTCCTGTAAGCTAACACTAGACTTTGATGCAATCGGATTTTTCTTCCACACATATACATAAGTATTGCAGTCAAATAGTGGGATAAACTCAAGCTCACTCTCATGAATCAGCTTCATCAAAATCTTCCGATTAAAATCACTCATATAAAGAATACCAATCTCGCTGATAAAATCCTTTACATGCTCAATAACAGTTCCCGTCTTTGTCTCATGAATTGCAAACGCATAATCGTCCATACCAAATTCCTTTACCATCTCAACAAATGCTTTAACGGCAAAGGTATAATGCTGCATGGAAACGGCAAAGCGCTTCTTTGTTTGTGTCTTCTCTACGTATCGCTGCTCCATCAGACGGTACTGCTCAACAACTTGTCTGGCGTAGCCTAAAAATTCATTTCCCTCTGTTGTTACAAGGATGCCTCTGTTTGTTCGTCCGAATATACGGATTCCAATCTCTCCCTCAAGCTCCTTTACTGCCTCTGAAAGACTTGGCTGAGAAATAAATAATTTTGCTGCTGCCTGATTCATTGATCCGCAATCCGCGACCGCAATCGCATATCGTAATTGCTGTAATGTCATTGCTACCGTCTCCTATTTGTTAATTTATACATGATACCTACGAATTGCTCCGTTGTTTCACAACTCTCGCAATTCTAAAAACATTCGGATTCGCTGAGTTTCTTTGAAACTCGCTGCATCCTCATGTTTTGGCGGTTCTCAAGGTCACAACTTCTAGTGCAAGCACGATCAGCTTGTGACTTTTCGCCCCTGTATCATATACAGAAAAAGGCCCTGCTCTCTGCAGGGCCAAAAGGGAATAAAAAGGGGAGGGATGCCGATTACTTCATCGGCTATGAAAAAGATATATGAATGTCCAGTTGATTTCTCAACTGTGCCTACATCATAACCGATAAATGTGTTCATTTTTTGTCCAAATTTTTAACGATTTGTGAATGGATGGCACTTTTCCCACTTTTTTTCTCATTTTCCGCAGAGCTTTACGATTGCCAGCGCAAAAATTTCTGCACTCATCACAAGCTGATCAATAATAACGAACTCATCCGGTCCATGCATATGGTTATCTACAGACGGATCTGCACATCCACATGCCACACCATTTTCAATATGATGAACATAAGTTCCTCCACCAATTGCAAGTGGTTCTCTTACTTCACCAGTCACATCTGTATAAGTCTCAAGTAAGGTTTTTACAAGTTCAGAATCCTTTGGAACATAATGAGGCGGATTCAGTGGTGAATCATTTGGCTCAAAGCCGGCATCTGAAAGCTTCTTTTGAACAACATTCTTTGTATTTTCCTCTGTTGCACTGTTGCATGCACGACAGTCAAAGGTTCCTCTCATCTTTGTATCATTTAATTCAAACAAATCAAGTGTCAGAGTTGTCTTTCCTGAAATTTCATCCTCAAGGTTCACACCAAGTCCTCCTCCGCAGTAATCACCGTGTGGGAACAAAGCAGTTACATTGTGAAGCAATGTCTTTGTCTTGCTTTCTGCAAGCGGTAGGGATGAAAGCAGCTTAAGAAGTGCAGTCAATGCATTGTTTCCATCCATTGGACTTGCCGCATGTGCAGATACACCATCTGCATGAATCATAAGAGCACCATCTTCAGCCAAAGAAACAGTAAACTTCACACCTGTCTCATCTTCAGCTTCTTTTACATATTTATTCATCTCATCTGCTGTCATTCCTTCAACAACGGCATCTGCCTTTGCTGGAACAACATTTACCTTAATTCCACTGACAGCACTTCTTACTCTAGGAAGACCTTCCTCTAGTGAAACTTCTGCTGTAAATGTAGTGTGAAGGCTTCCCTTCTCTAAAAATACAAGCGGAAAATCAGCATCCGGTGAAATTGTCATCGGTGCATGAGTATTCTTTCCAAAATAGTAGGCAATATCAGAACTTCCACACTCTTCATCAGATCCTAAAATCAAACGAACATCCTTATCTAACTCAAATCCAAGGTCACGCACTGCCTTCATTGCATAGAGTGCCGCAACAGCTGGTCCCTTATCGTCAGATGTTCCGCGTCCGTACATCTTTCCATCCTCAACTATAGGCTCAAACGGTGTTGTCTTTGTCCATCCGTCTCCGCCTGGAACAACATCAAGATGTGCCAGAATATCAAGTCCAAGCTCCTTTCCATTGATTACTGTGTCAATCGCATAATTATCCCAGTTTTTTCCTAAAAAGCCGTGCTTCTCAAAAAGAGATAATCCTGCATGAAGTGCCTCTGCTGCACCCTCGCCATATGGCTTTCCCGGCAGAGCCTCTGCACGAGCACTGTCTACTTTGATCAATGTCTTAATGTCTTCAACCATCTCGTCGCGATGTACGCTAAGATACTCATGAATCTTTTCCTGTACTGTCATAATCTTTCGCCTTTCTATATTTGCTATTGGTAGCGTTATGCTACTATGATACCCCTAGTCGCGCAAAATTGCAATGCTATTTTGCATAGCTAGAAATAGTTTCAAAAAAGCAAAAAAAACACTTGCAAACGTTTTATAACCTGCTATAATGTGCTAGAAAAACGTCAAAATCAACTTTAAAAAAGGAGCATAAGAAGTATGGCAAAAAATGCAACAAGGGAGATGACATCTGGAAGCCCGCTCAAATTAATTTTAAGCTTTGCAGTTCCGCTGCTGCTTGGCATGCTGTTTCAGCAATTCTACAGTATGGTTGATACTATTATTGTAGGAAAAAGTTTGGGCGTTGATCAGTTGGCCGGTGTCGGATCGACAGGAGCAATAAACTTTATGATAATTGGATTTTGCAACGGTGTCTGCAGCGGATTTGCTATCCCAATAGCACAAAGCTTTGGCGCAAAGGACTACAAGCGACTGCGAAAATTTGTCGCAAACGCAGCCTGGCTGTCCATCGCATTCGCAGCTGTTATGACAGTTGTCGTCTGTGTACTATGCAGACAAATTCTTTCATGGATGGATACACCAGAAAATATTTTCGAATATGCTTATAGCTACATATTTATCATTTTCCTTGGAATACCTGCCACATATCTTTATAACTTGCTGTCAGGTATTATACGTTCTCTCGGAGACAGCCGCACACCAGTTATATTTCTGGTTATCTCAGCCATGTTAAATATTCTTTTTGACCTGCTGGCAATTCTTGTTCTGCATATGGGAGTGGCAGGCGCTGCATGGGCTACTGTTCTTTCCCAGCTGATTTCCGGTATTTTATGCTTCTTATATATGAGAAAGCAGTATGATATTCTCAAATTTGAAAAGGATGAGATGAAATTTGAGGGGCGTCAGGCGATCATACTTTGCAACATGGGCATTCCAATGGGTCTGCAGTACTCCATTACAGCAATCGGAAGTGTTATCTTACAGACTGCAGTAAACTCACTTGGTTCTCAGGCCGTAGCCGCAGTTACAGCTGCCGGCCGTATATCTGGCTTTAGCTGCTGCCCGTTTGATGCACTTGGCTCCACAATGGCAACATATGCCGGTCAAAATGTCGGCGCCGGGAAGCTTGATCGTGTTGGAAAAGGCTTGAAATCCGCAAGCTTCATAGGCGGCATCTATGCCATTCTTGCTTTCTTTGTATTATCATTATTTGGAAGACAAATTGCACTTCTGTTTGTATCGGCAGATGAAATTGCCATTCTTGATCATGTTAAGCAGTTTTTAGTTTTCAACACGGCTTTCTATATTCCGCTTTGTCTCGTCAATACCGTGAGATTTTGCATACAGGGAATGGGCTATTCCCGATTGGCAATTTTAGCAGGTGTCTGTGAGATGGTTGGACGAATTATTGCCAGTCTTGTTCTTGTACCGCTCATTGGCTTTGTTGGCATATGTATTGCCAGTCCAATTGCATGGATCATGGCAGATCTGTTTCTCGTTCCAGCATACTGTCATACAATAAATCGAATGAAAAAAATATTAGCTTCTTAAATTTAAAGCAGCTAATCAAAAAATACCCCTCGACAGGCTGCTTATGTGTGCAGACTGATCGAAGGGTATTTTTTATTAACGTACTGCCTTAAGCAGTGCATTTAGCAAAAAATTATTATTATAAAGAAATGTCAGCAGTGTACTCTGTGTAATCATTGAAAGTGCCTCGCGTCCCCAATCTTGTGCTGCAAATGCAGTCACAACAATACCTCCGATCCATATTATAATCAACGCAGTACAAAGCCCGCAAATGGCACCTGCAATACAGTCAATCTGATGCAAAACAGGCAGTCTCACAATTCCTGCTAAAACCATTGTTACAATACGAAGCAAAATCCATACAACAACAAAACTGATAATACAGCAAACAGCCTCAAATGCCAAATCTGTGAGCCATCCCGTAATATAGGCTGCTATATTTTGAATGCCACGCTGCTCATAAACTGCCTTGCTGTTGCTTTGCTCTAAAGATTTTGTCAGAACATCCGGTAGATTCAGACTATCAATGACCTTATCTGTCAGCTGCGCCTGTCCTGCCTGAATCTCTTGTGTCTTTTCTTCCACAAATGAGCTAACACTAGTCTCTATTGCTGCATAAATCCCTGTCTGGTCTTTCACAAAATCAGACACAGGCTCGCGGACAAACAGCATGATTACCAAGCTTACAAAAAAGGACGCAAATGAAAGAACTGTTTTTACAAGTCCTCTTTTCGCACCAGCCAGTGTCGCAAGTACAATCAATATGATTACCGCTATCACAAGCCAATTCATAGAATCACACCTTTCTTTTTTCAGCCAACTTCAAAATCCTTATCACGCAAAATCAGACAGCCTCTCTTGTCATATTTGCTCTGGAAGAGCTTGCGCATAGATTTTTTCTCGGCCTTCTCAATTGCATTATTTACAATCATCTCAACAATACGCTTTTTATTGCGCTCCTGATTACCTGCAATTACCTTTAAGCGCTCCATCAGTGCCAGCTCACCGGATTTATCAAACACACTGTCCTCTCTATCTGCATATCCTCTTGCATACTCAAGAAGCTCAGTAACAGAATATGTCTCACGGACAAATTGAGCCGTAACTACCTGTGCAAGCTGTGGGTAATCAATAAGCAGATGACGAATTGAGGCCGGTGTATCGATGAATACAACAAGCAAGCTTCTGTCAGTTGGATCAATGATCTTACAAAATTCATTGATGACACGCTCATTCATGTCTGCCGCATCTTCAATCAGAATTGTCTTTCCAAGCAGCTTGTCAATTGACTTAACAAGTCCCTTCTGATTCAGCTTCTGACCTGTAATTTTCACAACAGATCTCGGAACTGCACGTGAAGAGCATTCTGCCAGTTCCTCTAAATATTCAAGTGCCAGTTCAATATCATCCTCATCTGGCATCGCCTGAATAGCAAAATGCCATACACGTGACATATCCTCCGGATTGACAATTGGAAGTCCGCTGTTTGCTGTCATCTCCACTTGACGGCTCTCAGCAGATTCTTCCTGAGCATCTTTCACTTCTAGTTCTTCCTCGGATTCTTCCTGAGCATCTTCCTCTTCTGGTTCTTCCTCAAATTCTTCCTGAGTCTCTTCCTCTTCTGGTTCTTCCTGAATTTCTTCTTGAATCTCCTCCTGAGTCTCTGCTTCTTCTGGCTCTTTTTTAGATTCTTCTTGAATCTCTTCATGAGGCCCCGCTTCTTCTGGCTCTTTCTCAAGTTCTTCCTGAACTACTTCCTGAGGCTCTTCTTCCTCTGGCTCTTTTTCAGGTTCTTCTTGAACTTCTTCCTCTGGCTCTACTTCCACCGTTTCTGCCACTGGTGCTGCCCACTCAGAAATCTGCGGTTCTTCTTCTGGCTTATATGCTTCAAACCAAACAGCCTCATCAGTGTTTTCACTATCTGAGGTTTTCTCTGAAGTTTCAGTGTTTGCTGTTTCAACGTCTGAGTTTTCGTTTTCTGAAGTCTCGTCATCTAAAACTTCACTTTCTGTAGTTTCGTTCTCTGAAATCTCATCCTGCATATAGGAAATATCCTCAGGCACCTGCATTTTTTCTTTCTCTTCAACATCTGAAGGAATTTCAGAAACCAGCTCCAAATCCTTCTCCCCGGCAAGCTGCTGCACCTGCTGTACCTGCTTTGCCAACTCATCCTGCAGCTCGTTCTGGGCATCCTCCTGCTTTGCACGCTGAATTACTGCCATAATTTCGTTCATGTCACTCGTAACAACACTTTGTCTGGCATGTTCTAATCTTTGTTCCTTCTTTAAGCGTTCTACTGCCTCAAGCTCCTCTTCACGCTGCTTACGAAGCTTTTCTTCACGCTCTAGCAAAGCCTTCTGCTCATCCTCGCGCGCTTTAGCCTCTTTTTTAGCTGCCTCCTGCTCTGCCTGATATGCCTTTTCCTGCTCTTCCTGCCACTTTGAAATTTTTTCCTGTGCGGCAGCTTTTTTAGCCAACTCTGCCTGTGATTCTTTCTTTTCCTGCTCTTCTTGCTTTTTCTGAAGCTTTTCGTTTTCTTCCTGTGCCTTTTTGTCTGCAAACTTCTGAACCTTTTCCTTTTGCGCCGGTGTTAACGGTGCAAACTGACTCTTAAGAGAAAGTGCCTTTTCCACATATTTTCCAAGGCCAAACCAAAGAATAATATCATCACACAGTTGGATACACTTATCCTTCTCATTATTCATCGCATATAAAACAGCCAGCTCATAAGCCCATTTCTCATCAAAATCTTCTCTCTTGTAAGCCTCAAGAATTTTGATTTTTTCATCAAGAGTCGCCTTCTGATAACGTGCCATCTTATATAAAAGAATATATCTTCCCTGATCATTTGGCGCTATGCGACAAAACTCCTCGAAATAATTTTTTGCATCATCATAGCTGTCTGCCTTCAATGCAAGCTCCGTTAGACGATACACGATACGGCGTCCCATCGCTGCATACTCATATGCCTGCTGCAAAATATCGATTGCCTTTTCATACTCTCCTACTGCCGTATAGACATCGGCTGCTAGTGTCAGCATTTTTACGTCGCGGATTTTTGTCCAGTCGATCGTATCGCACAGCTTTGCAGCCTCGCCATACTCTTTTCTGGCTGCAACCTGTCTGATATGCTCTGTTTTTAACTGATATTCGTATTTATCCATTTTGTCACCATTTCCTGCAACTATAATTCCACACGTCCATCAAGTGCACGTGTTAATGTCACTTCATCTATATATTCCAAATCACCGCCTACCGGCACACCACTTGCAATACGTGTTACCTTAATGCCAGCTGGCTTGATTAATTTGCTTATATACATCGCTGTTGCTTCTCCTTCCAGACTGGAATTTGTCGCAATAATCACCTCTCGCACATCTTCGCGCTGCAGGCGAACCAGCAATTCCTTTATTTTAATGTCTCCCGGTCCTATTCCAAGCATAGGAGAAATTGCCCCGTGAAGAACATGATACACACCATCAAATTTTCCTGTTTTCTCATAAGCTGCCAGATCTCTGGAAGTTTCCACCACCATAATCACTGACTTATCTCTCTTTGCACTGCTACAGATCGGACATAGCTCCTGATCTGTCAATGTGAAGCACTCCTTGCAGTAGCGGATATTGCTGCGCGCATTCACCATCGACTGCGCCAGCTGCTCCACCTGCTCTTTTGGCATATTAATAATATGAAATGCCAGACGCTGAGCTGATTTTGCTCCAATCCCAGGCAGTCTGGACAATTCTTCAATCAATTGATTTACTGTTTTGCTGTAAAAATCCATCAGAACGGAAAGCCTCCGCCAAGACCACCAAGGCTGCCGCCTAAACCACCTGCTAATTTGCCCATTGACTGAGAAGAAGCCTCATCAACCTGACGCATAGCCTCATTTACAGCTGCTACGATCAGATCCTGCAATGTCTCGATATCATCTGGATCAACAGCTTCTTCTGCCAACTCAACATTTGTTACTTCTCTTTTGCCAGAAACAGTAACCTTAACAACACCGCCGCCTACACTTGCAGTAAATTCCTTTTCCTCAAGCTCCTTCTGCTGCTCCTCCATCTGGCGCTGCATTCTCTGTGCCTGCTTCATTAAATTGTTCATATTGCCCGGCATACCGCCTGGGAATCCACCTCTTTTTGCCATGTCTTTACTTTTCCTTTCAACTATAAATTTAATTATTCATCTTCAACACCAATTTCCATATTGATTCCCTCAATATGGCTGCCTCTTGTGATTCGCGGCATCGCCTCACCTGCCTCAAGAAGCTTCGCAGTAATTGAAAATTCCTTCTGATACTGCTTATTTAACATCTGCCGAAGCTCTTCCATACGTTCCTGTCGAAGCATCAGCTCATAGTTAAATTTGTTTGTGAATACAATGCACAAGCCTTTTGCCTTATCATAGCTTATATTTGTTCCCATCAAAATCGAATTCATAAATCCCGACTGCATGTGAGAAAGCTTCTTCCACTCACTGCTTATCTTTTGATAGTCCTCATATTCAGCCTCACTTAATTCAACAGTCTGCGCTGCTTTTTGCATCACAGGCTGCTTTGCATCGCCCTCAAAATAAGAATCAAAAATGCTTCCCGACTGCTGTGGTTCTGTATTTTTCACAAAACTGCCAGAAGCAATTTTCTCCTCAATTTGATCCAGTCTCACACGAAGACTCTCTATATCATCCTCCATCTGCGGCTGCATCATCTTAATAATTGCCATCTCAATAAGTACTCGTTTTGAGACAGCAAATTTGAGCTGATTTGAAAGCTCTGAACATATCCTGATATTTCTCATCAGCACACTAAGCGCCACCATCTTTGATTCTTCTCGAAGCGCCTCATAATTTTCTTTTGTCATCTCAAGTGCCTGCGCACTCTGGTCTGCTGTCTGCACCAGCATAAGATTTCGCAGATACCAGATAAAGTCTGTGACAAATTGGCTAAGATCGCGCCCCTGTGAACTGATTTCATCCATCAGCTGCACGCATCCCGGCACATCACATCGTATAATCAGACGAAGCAACTTAGAAAATACCTGTGTATCTACTGCACCGAGTACATCTAGCACCTTCTCATACGTCAGCCTCTGACCATAATAAAATGAGATACATTGTTCCAAAAGACTTAATGCATCTCGCATCGCTCCATCAGCTGCTTTTGCTACGTAGCGAACTGCATCCTCATCTGCCTCGACACCTTCTGCCTTAAGCAGATTGGAAACCTGATCTGCTATTACATTATTTCCAATTCGCCTGAAATCATATCGCTGACATCTCGACAAAACCGTGATAGGTATTTTATTTACCTCTGTCGTTGCTAAAATAAAAATCACATATGCCGGCGGCTCCTCAAGCGTTTTTAAAAGCGCATTAAAAGCCCCCGCCGACAGCATATGCACCTCATCTATGATATAGACGCGATATTTTCCTTCTGTCGGCGAGTACTGAACCTGATCACGAATCTCTCTGATATTATCGACACCGTTGTTTGATGCCGCATCAATTTCAGCCACATTTACAGAACGTCCCTCAAGGATCGACCGGCACACCGCACATTCATTGCACGGGCTTCCATCCACAGGATGCTCACAGTTGACGGCACGCGCCATGATCTTTGCAATCGTGGTTTTTCCTGTTCCTCTCGTGCCGCAGAACAGATAAGCATGACCTACGCGGTCTGAAATAATCTGATTTTTTAAAGTCCGTACAATGTGCTCCTGCCCTCTTACATCTTCAAATCGGGCAGGACGCCATTTGCGGTATAATGCTGTATATGCCATTTACAATTAATCTCCAAATGAAATTCCCATGAGCTTTGCTTCCTGAACCATCTCATCATCCGGCTGGATCATTTTAAGCTTTCCTGCAACATCTGCTAACGGAATCTTTGCGATATGATTGTTCTTCATACCTACCAGGTAGCCAAACTCTCCGTCTAAGATCATCTTGCCTGCTGCTGCGCCAAGTCTTGTTGAAAGGACACGGTCATAAGGGCACGGACTTCCACCTCTTTGCATATGACCTGGAACTGCTACACGCACCTCCTGTCCAGTCAGCTCAGAAATCTTTGCACCAATCTCGTAAGAGATAGATGGATACTGACGCGTTGCAATATATTTCTTATATTCTTTCTTTGAAAGTGCAGCCTGCTCCTTGGAGATTGCACCCTCAGCAACAGCAATGATTGAGAAACGCTTTCCTTCCTTAGCACGCTTATTTACAGCTGCTGCCACCTTATTGATATCATACGGAATCTCTGGAACAAGAATGATATCTGCTCCGCCTGCAATACCTGCATGAAGCGTAAGCCATCCTACCTTATGACCCATTATCTCCACAATAAAAACACGTCCGTGTGAAGCTGCAGTTGTATGGATACAGTCAATAGTCTGTGTAGCCAGATTGATAGCACTCTGAAAACCAAAGGTAACATCAGTTCCCCACAGATCGTTGTCAATTGTTTTTGGAAGTCCGATGACGTTAAGTCCTTCCTGACGAAGAAGATTTGTCGTCTTCTGGCTGCCATTTCCGCCTAATACTACGAGACAGTCAAGCTTTAGCTTCTTGTAGGTATTCTTCATTGCCTCTACCTTATCAAGACCATTCTCATCCGGGACACGCATCAGCTTAAATGGCTGTCTGCTCGTACCCAAAATCGTACCGCCATTTGTCAGAATTCCTGAAAAATCCTTTGATTTCATAATACGGTAATCCTCATAGATCAGTCCGCGATAACCTTCGATGAAACCAATGATTTCAACATCCTTTCTCTGATTATATAGCGTCTTTGCAACACCTCTCATGGTTGCATTCAAGCTCTGACAATCTCCGCCGCTGGTTAACATTCCAACTCTCATCGTATCTTCCTCCTTATAATTTAGGATTTCAGCTATATCAATGGCAAAACTAACCCATCGTAGTTTTTATTATACAAAAAAAGAGCTGTCGATGCAACAGACAACTCCTAAAAAACTCTTTTTCTTTTGATATATCATTTTTTTGCGCATCCCAGCTTCGAATGCCACCCCCAGACGTTACCTCTGCAGCCTGCTCGGCTCAGGCACCCTCACGGCACACAAGAGATTCTGCTTAATGCTGCTTCGTTCCCGACCTGACATGGTTCACAGAGTCTTGTTGCGTAAGACCCAAACTTCAACGCCACTTACAAAGGGCAGCTCCACAAGTGAAACACCCTCAGCCGGAATATAACCCCTACTATAGCGGATTGAAGGTACAAGGCACCGCTACCGCCCCGGCTGCGCATCCATAATTGTATCGGATATTTCTTCGTTTGTCAAGGGGCGTTTCTTCTTTTTTACCCTGATACGTTTAAAAAACTCTGACAATATCTGCGAGCATTCCTGTTCCAAAACACCCTTTGTGATCGGAATCTGATGATTAAACTGCTGCATATCAAGCAAATTTATAATGGAGCCTGCACACCCTGCCTTTGCATTCATTGCACCTATAACCACACGATCAAGACGTGCCTGCACGGCTGCTCCGGCACACATCTGGCATGGCTCAAGCGTCACGTACATCGTACATCCCTCCAGACGCCAGTCACCAAGCTTTTTCGATGCTTTTTTCATAGCTGCAAGCTCTGCATGGCCAAGCACTGAGCTTTCTATATTTCTTCTATTATAGCCTCTGGCAATGACTTTTCCATCACAAACGATAACACAGCCAATTGGAACTTCATCAATAGCTGCTGCCTTTTTGGCCTGTGTAAGTGCCTGACGCATAAATTTTCGGTCTTCCTTTTCTCTAAGCCTTGCCTGTTCTTCCAAAAGCTGCTCGTTCTCTGTTGCCATTGTTTTCCCTTTCTTCTGTTTTTGATGTGTTTTTAACCAAATGCAGGATTCACCGTTTTTTGTTGATCTGCAGCTGTCATCTTTGCTTCCTTTTTTTCACCCTGATCATCTGCCGGAAATACAATCGGCACACACCAGTAGCCAAAGTCTCCTGCTGACGCTTTTTTTGATTTAACGGAGCGAAAACAGTAAAAGCCAAACATCTGCGCCATCAGTTCCTCACTCTTTTCATAATTGCCAGGCACCCAAAGCTCATAACGTCCTTGTGTCACTTTTGCAAATACAATATAGCGGTACTTCACAAAACTGTACATCAAAAATCCATTATTGCTTAACATCCAATTTGGACGAGGAAGACGGCCAATATCTGCTGGCATTACCTTTAAACAAACTACTGTATCACCCGGAAGCGTCTCAATATGCTGATACGCTGTACTTAACTGTGCCCAAACAGCATCTGCCTTGTCTTGTCCCTGTTCTATTTTGTTTGTTTCTTTGCTATCAGTCTCACAGCAAACTTCCATTGTTTGAAGTTCTTCCTGAGGCTGATTTTCCAAAACCTGTTCATCTTCAGACTGTGCTGTTTGTTTTGCTCGATCCTTCTCAAACAGTGAGAGTCCAAAATACTGGTCATCCCAGACAGTTGCATAAGCGTTTGAAAACGGCTTCTGTCTGCCTGCTACAATTCCGCTAAGCTGCTCAAATTTAATCTCGCTTCCTGCAAGATAAACGCCGTTATTGATGTACTGGAGCTGTCCTTTTCCATTTTTTACAACCATACGGCCAAGCGGCACACAATCGCATCCATCCTTTGTATGATAAAAGCCAAATACATGCAAAATTTCAGCCTGCTCATTATTTTTTACAGACAGGAAAATACGCTGTACATCTCCTCTGATTTCTATCTTTGCAAACCCGCAGTTTTCCTTTTTTTGATCACCCTCATACTCAAAAAGATATGAGAGGAAGCGCTGATACTGTGCCATATTGATACCTTCCTTTCCTTATATGTATTCTAAATAAGTACATATGAAAGAAAGGCATCGTTTAGAACAATTTAATTCGCGCTTTTTGACAATGCATCAGAAAGTGCTGCAAACTGCTCAAGTGTCAGCGTTTCTCCACGCACGTTTGCTGCTAAACCAATGCTTTCAAGCACAGCTGCAAGCTCTTCCTTTGATTTGTTTAAACCGCCTACGTTATATAGGCCATTTACTAATGTTTTTCTTCTCTGATTAAAGGATGCTCGTATAATGTCAAACATCAGCTTTTCATTTTTTACTGCCACTGGTTTTTTATGACTTGTCAGACGGATAACAGCGCTTCCGACATTTGGTCTTGGCATAAAACAGTTTGGCGGAACATTTGCCACGATATATGGTTCTGCATAAAACTGTACAGCAAGAGACAATGCACCATAATCCTTTCCGCCAGGAAGTGCCTGCATACGCTGTGCGACCTCCTTTTGTACCATAACAGTCACACTCTCCATAGGTACATGACTCTCAAATAATCCCATTAAAATTGGTGTAGTAATATAATACGGAAGATTTGCAACTACCTTGATGCGTTTTCCCTCGCACTTTTCTTCCACGAGCTTGTTAATATCAAGCTTAAGAACATCATTATGAATAACCGTAACATTATCATATGCAGACAGCGTGTCCTGTAAAATCGGAATCAAATTGTCATCGATTTCAACTGCAAATACATGTTTTGCAGATTCGCACAGATATTGGGTCAGTGTTCCAATTCCCGGTCCAATCTCAAGTACATAATCCTCTGGTGTGATCTCTGCTGCACGCACAATCTTATCAAGCACATGCGTATCAATCAGAAAGTTCTGACCAAATTTCTTTGCAAAATGAAACTGGTATTTCTGTAATACCTCTATTGTATTCTTTGGATTTCCTAATTCAGCCACAGTTTTCCTCCAATCGGTACAGTCTTTTGGCATTTGCAAGCGTTGTCGTAATAACAGTTTCCTCAGACACCTGCTTGATCTGTGCCAGTTGCTTTACTACTTCTTTTAAATACATTGAATTATTACGTTTTCCGCGATACGGCACAGGTGCCAGATATGGACTGTCTGTCTCAAGTACAATCGAAGAAAGCGGAATTTCTGATGCCACCTCTTTAATTACCCTGGCATTTTTAAAGGTAAGCACGCCTCCTATTCCAATGAAAAATCCCATTGAAATATACTCCTTTGCCATAGGCGCTGCATAAGAATAGCAATGAATTACGCCAGTATTTCCTGCCTTAGCAGCCTCCCTCATTATATCCATAGTGTCCTTTGCTGCTTCTCTGCTGTGTATAATAACCGGCAGATCAACCTCTCTTGCAAGTGCAAGCTGGCGTTCAAACCATTTCTTCTGAACTTCTCTCGGTGAGTTGTCCCAATAATAATCAAGTCCGATCTCACCAATTGCCACTACCTTTTTTTCCTGTGCAAGGCTTCGCAGCGTTTCAATATCTTCCTCTGTCATATCAGCTGTGCTGTCTGGATGAACACCAACGGCAGCATATATCTGCGGCCACTTTTTTGAAAGTGCAACCGCACTTTTTGAGGATTTCACAGACGCACCAACGTCCGTGATACAACAAATGCCGGAGGAGAAAATCTCCCCCAGCAATGTATCGCGATCCTCATCAAATGCATCATCATCATAATGCGCATGAGTATCAAAAATCATTTTATATTCCTCTCTGTTACAATCCGAAAAATTTATTCGATTGTCTCTGCAATCTCTGCTGCCGGTGCAGGCATTTCTACCGGATCAGTTGACGATACATCTGGCTGTACCGGTATATCTGGCTGCGTGTCTGGCTGCGTTGGTGCATCTGGCTGTACTGGTATATCTGGCTCTGTTGGTACTGTAGACGGCTGAGTTGGCTCTGTAGCTGGCTCTGTCGGCACTGTAGACGGCTCTGTCGGCACTGTAGACGGCTCTGTTGGTACTGTAGACGGCTGTGTCGGCTGTGTAGATGGCTGCGTCGGCTGCGGCTTTGGCTGTGTCGGCTGCGGCTTTGGCTGTGTCGGTGCCGTAGACGGCTGTGTTGGACGTGTCGTATGTGTTTGTGCTGCCGTTGTCGTAGTCGTTGTCTCCTCTGCAGTAGTTGCCTTTGTTTTTTCCTCAGTTGTCTTTTCTTCAGTTGTTTCTTCTTCTGTACTTGTTTCTGCCTCAGAAGAAGTTTCCTCTTCTGTACTTGTCTCTTCCTCTGTAGAAGTTTCTTCCTCTGTACTTGTCTTTTCTTCTGTGGAAGTCTCCACCTCAGTAGAAGTCTCTTCCTCACTTGACTGCTCAACAGTGACTGGAAGTTGTTTTTTCAAATCCTTTTTATTCGATTTCAGCATCATAACAGTTGCACTACCTACAGCTGTAATTCCTACTAAACAGATTACAATTAAACCAACAATAACACCATTTACTTTTGACTTTTTCTTTTTGTGTCTATCATCTTTTTCAGATGCAAAATATGCAGCATTAGCTGATGAATAGTAATCTTCATTATCATTATGATCCAAATTCGAAGAAAAACGTGAGTTATCAAGACGATTCACTTTTAATATATGTTTTCCACCCTGAGACTCACTCATCTCTTCATCATCTTCTTCATAATAATCATCTTCATTATCATCATCTACATAACCATCATCTGTATAGCTATCATCATAGTCATCTTCATCATACTCATTAGTATCATCAAGATCATTTCCCAATGATAATTCATCATAATCCTGTAAATCTCTGCGTTTAAAAACGGAGCCTACGCTTGTAGCTGTTAAGTTTTTGCCACACACAGGGCAAATTCTAATTCCATCTTCAAGTTTCGCACCACACTTTGGACATATCATCCTCAAATCCCTTTCTCTTCAACTTTATTTTATTTTGCACTTTCTGTTCTTTAAAACGTCTGTACAGACATATTCTTACGGTTCAAGCTGGTTTAATGCATTCTCTACACGCTCGTAGCATGCCTGCACACCCGGCCACATCACCTTTGCCTGTTCCATATCCCCTGCTCTTAAAGCCTCTGTAATCTCATAGCTTACTTCAAACAACGACTTAAAACCCAGGTTTGCACAAATTCCTTTAAGTGTATGTGCCGCACGAAATGCAGTCTCAACGTCACCTGCATCCATCGCCTGTGTTAATTGGCTCATGCTTGGATCATTCTTAAACATTAATGCAAATTTTTGTACTCTAGCTTCACTCATGAGACGCTTAAGAACATCTTCATAATCTCCCCCCATCGCCTCATAGCACTCTTTTACTGTCATGTTCTCTCCAATCTATTGCTATTACTGTAGTTTTCGTTTTCATTTTGTATTTTACTCTATCATTTATAAAATTTCAACCTGTTTTCGTTGCTTCTTATGAATAAAATATTGTATTTACTACCGTGCTTTTTCAACAATTTTACTTGGATTATCTCTCATGATGCGACTTGTGTAAAGTCGCCCCATATGCTTTTTCAAATATTCACAGCACTCACCAAGATGTGGTGCCCGCCCCCTTAAATTATGAGTATCACTTCCAACATAATGAAGCATATCCTCCTGCATAAGCTTCTTGCAGAAACGCTGCGCACCAAGCCCATCTCTTCCAATAATGGCATCCGCATTTACCTGAACTTCGCACCCCATCTCAATAAGATCTTCAATCAGATCAAAATCTTTGCGCGTTGCCCGGTAGCGCTCAATATGCGCAATAATCGGACGATAGCCACTCATAAGCAGTGCATCTGCTCGCTCTTTCATAAATGCCCGCGTGCTATTGTGTGCAAATTCAGTAAGTACATATCTTGAATCTGCAAGTGTTGGTCTAAGATCATTGTCTAATGTTTCAACCATCTCCATATTGGCATGAAATTCACATCCCAAGTACAAATGAATATTCTTATACCGTGTCTCATACAGTAACTCGTCATATGCGTTCCAAATATCCTCCATATCCGGTTCAAACATTTCTTTTCGAAAATGCGGTGTCAAAATAATTGTCTCAACACCAGCTTCTATTTCCTTTTCAATTAACGCAAGGGCAATATCCATATTTTTAGCCCCATCATCCACTCCAGGCAAAATATGACTGTGAATATCATACAAATCTCTCATAGATTACTTTCCTTTACCTTAATTTCACAAAACTCTTTTCCTCTATTAAGACAAAAAAGTTCCGTTTTTCCTTACATTTCAACATTATTCTAGCATTTGTTAAGTGCCCTTGTCAACCGCTGAAAATCAGAAGAAATCATTCTTATAAAAGGGTCGGAATAAGGTGATAAATGTGCCAAAAGTGATTGTTTTTTACACATGACTTTTGTATAATAATGCTGTAATTTGAGACTGGCAAAAATCGGCAGGCCAAATAATAAAAACAAATGAATGGAGGTTTCATTATGTTAGTAAACACAAAAGCGAGAGTCGGTGTATTTTCTATCGCATTAGGCGCATACCTTCCGCAGTTCCCATCATTAGTACCGGAGTTCGAGTCACAGTATGCAGCATTCAAAAAAACTCTTCCAGATACCGTAGAGGTTATTGACGGCGGAATGGTTACCACAAAGGAGCAGGCTATGGAAGCCGGAGATAAGTTCCGTGCAGCAGATGTTGATCTGGTATTTCTCCAGATGCTGACCTACGCTACCTCCTACAACATGCTTCCGGCAATCCGTGATCTTGATGTTCCGGTTGTTTTAGTAAATGTTCAGAAGTTAAAGGCATTAGATTATGAGCATACCGATATCGCATCCTGGCTTGGTGAAGGCTATGCATGCGGCGCTGTAGGTGAGGCAGTTGCAGACCTTGAAAGAGCCGGAAAAAGACATGCTGTTATCACTGGTGTTGTTGAGGGCGGTGATCCTGGTGTTCAGGCAGAAATCGAAGACTGGTGTAAAGCAGCTCAGGTAAGAAGAAGATTCCGTGACACAAATATTGCACAGATTGGAAGACCATATCCTGGTATGATGGATCTTTACATTGATGAGACAAATCTGTATAACAGAATGTTCTTATACACAAAGCAGTTTGACTGGGAAAAAATGTGGGCTATCGCAGATGATATTACTAACGAGGATGCGATCCGCGCAAAGGCTCAGGATATTCTGGATACCTTCGAGATTGAGGGCGGCGGCACCATCGAGAAGGTTTGGGATATGGCAAAATATGTTGTTGCTTTTGAGAAATGGGTTAAGGATGAGCACCTTGGACTGATCGCATCTCACTATGACGGATTTGCACAGGGCAAGGCTGGTGTTCTTGACAGTATGCTTATTCCGGCATTCTCTATGTTAATCAAGCAGGGAACTGCATGTGCCGTAGAGGGTGACATGAAGGTTGCCATGGCAATGAGTATCTTAAAAACAATTTCTGGAACAGGACAGCTTTCTGAAATGTACTCCATCGACTTTAACGATGACATCTGTATCATTGGTCACTCTGGAAGCGGCGATGCTGATATCTCTGCAAAGAAGCCAACCATGAAGATCGTTAAGGTATTCCACGGAAAGACAGGCGGCGGCTATCTGACACAGTTCTATCCACATACTGGTCCTGTTACCTACCTGGCAATCACACAAGATGCTGATGGTCACTTCAAGTTTGTTGTAGCAGAAGGTGTAAATGAGGACGGACCGATCCTTTCCTTTGGTGATACTAACATGAGAACACGCTTCACCTGCGGTGCAAGAGAATTTGTAAATCGTTGGAGCGAGGCTGGCCCAACTCATCATATGGCAGCAGCAACTGGAAGACATATTGATACCATCTTGAAGGTAGCAAAGATCTTAAATGTTCCTGTTGAAATTGTAACTAGATAATTACAATTCAAAAATTTACACTTGCATTTTTTGCAATACAAGAATATAATGAAACCCGTAACGGGGAGCTTGCCATTTTGCAGGCTGAGAGTAGACAAAATGCGTCTTGACCCATAACCTGATTTGGATAATGCCAACGTAGGGATATACTATACGTGTTTTTCTTGTACAAAAAAAACATGCGGATATGTCTTTTACAGGCATATCCGCATTTTTGGTATAGTGGAATTTTTTCTGCTATTCCTTATAAAAAGGAGCGAGAATATGCTGAAAGAATGTTTCGACAACGTAAGAAAATCAGTACCGCTTGTACACAACATCACAAACTATGTGACTGTCAATGATGTAGCCAATATCATTTTGGCATGCGGTGCAAGCCCAATCATGTCCGATGAACCAGATGATGTTACGGACATTACCTCCATATGCAGCAGCTTAAACATCAACATTGGTACGCTGCATAAATCCAGCATTGAAGCAATGTATCTAGCTGGAAAAAGAGCAAACGAACTTGGTCATCCTATCCTTTTAGATCCAGTAGGTGCCGGTGCTTCTGCACTTCGCACAAATACTGCCGTTGGTCTTATGGAACAATTGCAGCTGACTGTAATCCGCGGAAACATCTCCGAAATCAAGACACTTGCCAATGGAAATGGCACAACAAAGGGTGTTGACGCTGATGTTACTGATAAAGTCACAGATGATACCTTGGATGAGGCTATTCTGTTTGTTAAAAAATTCGCTGCGCAAAGCAAAGCAATTATCGCTGTTACCGGTGCTATTGATCTTGTCAGCGATGGTACACGCTGCTACGTGATTAGAAATGGCCGTCCAGAGATGGGACAGATTACTGGAACTGGCTGTCAGCTTTCTGGTCTTATGACCGCCTTTGTCGCTGCTAATCCATCTAATCAGCTTGACGCCGCTGCTGCTGCTGTCTGCGCAATGGGTCTTGCAGGTGAGATCGGCTACAGCCACATGAAAGACGGCGATGGCAACTCAACTTACAGAAACCGCATTATTGATGCTATTTACAACATGGACGGTGATTCATTAGAGAAGGGAGCTAAATATGAAGTGCGCTGATAAAGACCTTCTTTTATATGCTGTCACTGATCGCTACTGGCTTGGCGAGCGAACTCTTCACGATGTCGTTAAGGAAAGTCTTGACGGCGGCGTTACATTTGTACAGCTTCGCGAAAAGCATTTAGACCAGGCTCATTTTCTTGAGGAAGCAAAAGATTTAAAGATGCTTTGCAAAGCATACAATGTTCCTTTTGTGATTAACGACAACGTTGATATAGCACTTGAGATGGATGCTGACGGCGTGCATGTCGGACAAAGCGATATGGAAGCTGGCGATGTGCGTGCCAAGCTTGGCCCTGACAAAATTATCGGCGTGTCAGCGCAGACAGTTGAACAGGCAGTTCTGGCAGAAAAACGCGGAGCTGATTATCTTGGTGTTGGCGCTGTTTTTCCTACCAGTTCCAAGGATGATGCAACAGAGGTCTCCTATGAGACATTAAAAGCTATCTGTCAGGCAGTCTCCATTCCCGTCATTGCAATCGGCGGCATTACAAAAGACAATGTGGCAGAATTATCTGGCAGCGGCATCTGCGGAATTGCCGTTATCAGTGCCATTTATGGTCAAAAAAATATAAAGGATGCAGCTGCGAACCTTAAAATGGCAGTTAAAAAAATAATCGATTAACACCATTATGCGGTCTGTTGGGGGCACCACCTCAGATCGCACTACAAAACGTTAATGAAAAAGGAGAATTTTATTATGAAAACAGCATTAACGATCGCAGGAAGTGACTCCTGCGGAGGCGCCGGCATTCAGGCAGATATCAAAACAATGATGGCAAATGGCGTATATGCTATGAGCGCCATCACTGCTTTGACTGCACAAAATACAACCGGCGTGACTTCTATTTTAAATGCAGATTCTAAATTTTTAGGAGAAGAGCTTGACGCAGTTTTTACTGACATTTATCCAGATACTGTAAAAATTGGCATGGTTTCAGAAAGTGATCTGATCCGCATAATTGCATCAAAGCTTCGTCAATACAATGCCAAAAACATTGTTGTAGATCCTGTTATGGTGGCTACAAGCGGCGCAAAGCTTATCAGCGACGATGCCATTGATACGCTAAAGCAGGAATTATTTTCACTTGCTGATGTGCTTACGCCAAATATTCCAGAGGCCGAGGTTCTGACTGGACGAACTATCTCTAATGCCGAGGAAATGATTGATGCAGCAAAGATGATTTCAGAAACATACAACTGCGCAGTATTATGCAAGGGTGGGCACACCATAAATGATGCCAACGATCTTTTATATGTAAACAATACTTATCGCTGGTTTTACGGAAAGCGTATTCAAAATCCTAATACACATGGCACTGGATGCACATTGTCCTCCGCAATCGCATCAAATCTTGCAAAGGGATTTGATCTCGAGACATCTGTATGCCGCGCAAAGGACTATATCTCTGGCGCATTATCTGCAATGCTTGACCTTGGAAAAGGAAGCGGTCCTATGGATCACGGCTTTGCAATCGATAATATTTACACAAAGGAGGCTGACATCTAATTATGGAAAAGAAAACTTCTCTATTTGAAAATGGTTTAATCTGGTTTGGTGCCGGTGTTTCGATTGCAGAAATTCTGACAGGTACCTACTTCGCTCCTCTTGGCATGGCAAAGGGTCTCGCTGCAATTTTAATTGGTCATGTAATTGGATGTGTTTTATTATTTTTATCAGGTGTTATTGGCGGAACACTTAGAAAAAGCGCAATGGAAACAGTAAAAGACAGTTTCGGCATTCATGGTGGTCAGCTATTCGCAATTTTAAATGTACTTCAGCTTGCCGGATGGACTGCAATTATGATTTATGACGGTGCACTGGCTGCACAGGGAATTTTCCAGGCTGGTCAATGGATCTGGTGTCTTTTGATTGGTGTTTTAATTATTGTCTGGATCCTGATTGGAATCACCAATCTTGGAAAATTCAATACAGTCGCAATGGCTGCCCTCTTTATTCTGACACTTATTTTAGCAAAAGTAATTTTCTTTAACGGATCTGCCTCTGTAGTTCAAGATGAAGCAATGTCATTTGGCGCTGCTGTAGAACTTGCTGTCGCAATGCCTCTTTCATGGCTTCCGCTTATCAGTGACTACACACGCGAAGCAAAACAGCCAGTTAAAGCAACTGCTGTCAGCGCGATTGTATATGGTATCGTAAGCTGCTTTATGTATCTGATCGGTATGGGTGCTTCTATTTTTACTGGTGAGAGCGACATTGCTCAGATTATGGTAAAAGCCGGACTTGGCGCTGCCGGTCTTCTGATTGTTGTATTTTCTACTGTAACAACAACATTTCTTGATGCCTACTCCGCAGGTATTTCAAGTGAATCTATTGTATCTGGAATAAAGGGAAATTATGTAGCTATTGCCATAACTATTATTGGAACTATCGCGGCTATTGTATACCCGATGGATGATATCACTAATTTCCTCTATCTGATCGGATCTGTTTTTGCTCCGATGATTGCTATTCAGATTGCAGACTTCTACATTTTAAAGAGAAAATCTTCTGATGAACTGTTTAAGTGGCGCAATCTGTTTATCTGGCTGATTGGCTTTATCCTGTACCGTATTCTTATGCGTATAGATATCGTGTGCGGAAATACACTGCCTGATATGCTGATTACAATCGCACTTTGCCTGATTGCTGCAAAAATAGTAAAAGAAAAAAATTAAAATTTTAGGGAGGCAATTATGAAGCAAAATTATAATGCACTCATTTTAAAATCAGTTAAAATCACTGCCGGCGCAATTTTAGCCATTCTTTTTGCCTCCTGTCTAAACTTAAAGTACAGCGCTACAGCTGGCATTATCACAATTTTAAGCATTCAAAATACAAAAAAGGAAACCATACAGACTGCACTTGCAAGAGGCGAAGCCTTTTGCTGTGCACTGTTAGTTTCCTTTTTATGTTATAATTTTTTCGGCTATACAACGGCAGCTTTTGGCATCTATCTATTAATATTCACAACACTTTGCCTCGCAATGAAGTGGTCATCAGCAATCGCCATGGATTCTGTTCTCATTACACATTTTTTAGCTGAAAAAACAATGAATATTCCAATGATTGCAAATGAGATCAGTCTGTTTTTAATCGGTGCTGGAATTGGAGTCCTTCTTAATCTTAGTCTTCGTCCAAAGGAAAATGCATGGAAAGATAAAATGGCAGAGGCAGATGAGTCCATTCGTGCCATTATCCAAAGAATGGCAGAACGCATCAGAACACTAGATCGTACAAACTACGATGGTTCCTGCTTTCTTTTGCTTGACAAACAGCTAGGTAACGCAAAAAGCCTTGCACTCACAAACATGGATAATACACTTGGCACACCGTCCTGCGCCGAACTTGACTATGTACAAATGCGCGAATTTCAAAGTCAGGTGCTTCGTCAAATATATAACAGCATTCAAATGATTGCATATCTTCCAGACCAAGCTCCAATCATAGCTGATTTTTTTGAAAGAATCAGTAAAGAATATGCAAAAACAAATGATGTGAAATCACTTCTTGATACACTTCATGAATTGATTCTTTCCATGAAAAATGAAAAACTCCCCACAAAACGTGAGGAGTTTGAAAGCCGAGCTGTTCTTTTCTATATTTTAAAGCAGCTTGAAGAATTTCTTATTTTAAAACGAAATTTTGTCGAGCGCTGGCACTAATTTTTACCATCTTGAATCAGCCATAACCGTTTTGCAGCCGTCTTTGCTTCGCTTCTTCGGCTTACATCAAGCTTTGTCAAAATATGGCTCACATGTGTTTTAACAGTTGGAAGCTTTATATCCATAATTTGCCCAATCTGTGCATTGCTTTTGTCTGCACAGATAAGACGAAGAATCTGAAGCTCTGTTGCTGTAAGTTCATTTTCCATTGACAGATGCGGCTGCAAAAAATCAGGATAAAATGATGCCTCTACTCTTACATCTTTTATCAGTCGCGCAAACCATTCATCATCATTTTTATACTCTGTCTGTTCAAGCAGTGAAAGCACTGCGGCTCCATATACACTTATAGTTCGTATAAAACCAAACTCCTGCGCCGCATCAAGCGCTGAATTTAATTTTTCCTTCCAAATAGAATCCTTTTTTCTGTACAGTGCAATCGCCTCTAGCACATTAATATGAATCCCATCTATATACCTTGAACAGTCCTTACAATATGACTCCAATGGTGCGAGTGTCAAAAGTGCTGCATCTGGCATTCCGAGTGCAAGCTCTGCCATCGCCTGTGTAAGATATTGATAACGCTTTAAAACATTTAAATGAAGCGGATCTTTTGGTGCCTTCTCCCGATACCACACCTGTACACGCTCGAGATCATCAATATGAAGCCAAATACGGCAGAGTACTGCATCTATATTATAGAAGAAACGCGTATGACCATTTTCCTCAAAACGCTCTCGAATCATCTGTACTGTCCGAAGCGCATCCTCTGCACGTCCTAATGCAATCTGACTGCGCGCCAATAAACCAACAATTGCAAACTCAATATCCGGCGTTCCCTTTTTTTGTACCTCTCCAAGCTGAGAAACAAGCAAAAGAATACGCCCAGAAATATCCTTGCCCTTTTCAAATTTACTCTCTGCAATTGCACAGTCTGCCAGACCTACTCCGTCCTTTCCCAAAACAGCCTCTACTGGAATGCGCATTGTCTGATAAAGAAGATCATCTATTTTGCTCCACGGTGAAAAATCCTTACCTCCATTCATAATACTTGGAAGCGTGCTTGTCACTGAAAATGGCGGAAGTTTCACTTCTCTATTAGTAATCAATCTAAATACAGATGGAATAATCTGAATCATTTTGTCAGTTTTTCTCTGAGGAAGTGAAATATCCAGCCATGCAATTCGACTTTTGATCTGACGAAGCACAGCATCCTGCTTTTTACACTTTGCTGCAAATTGTTCCAGCTCATGATACCAGCGCTCCGAATTCTCATAATCAGTATTCAGCGCGCAAAGCATACTCATTCCCTGCATCAGTGACGGTGATTCTAAGATTTCTGACTCTGGCAAACTGCGGTAATATTTTTCCATCTCGCTGTAATGTCCCATTCCAGGATGACTCTCTCCGTTTCGAATCAGAATTTCCGACACCTTTGAGTGATCTTTTCCCCTACTGTAGCAATCAAGCGCCTTTTCATAATCTCCTTTTAACTCATAATACATGCCGCCTCTCACAAGCACTGCATTTTTCTTTTGCGAACTATATTTGCGCTCAAGCTCCCATAAAAGGAAATCACGAAATTGCGGCCAGAAACGAAATTGACGAATCCCATCATAAAGAAGCATTGTTGTATTTTTCTGAATCCAGTCTAACAGTTCGCCCGTATTCGGATCACCGCTGACCATTCTCGCTAGCTCATAATCAAAATTATCAAACGACGCCAATTCAAGCAGAAGACGGCGTATTGGCAAATCAAAGCGCTGATAAATTGCCGCTTCAAAGTAAAGAAACACCTCATGATACGCTTCCTTTACAATATCCGAATCAAATGCACGCTGACTATCCGCACGATTCATACATTGAAGTGTAACAACAATGCCTAAAGGATGTCCAATTGCCTCTTTAAGGATTTCATTATTTTCACTGTCTGTCAGCTTAATATTATATCCCAAAAACAATTGTCTAATATCATCTCTGTCAAACAAAAGATCTCTCGCGTCAATAACAATCATATCACCAGTATACTGAAATGCCCTAAGCACACCTGGCACAGAACCACGCGACAGCAGCACAAATTTTTTCTGCGGATTATCACGAATTAATTCATTTAATTTTTGTAGATCCTCATTCTCCTGAAATTGCTGAAGATCATCAATCATCACAATGTCGCGATTTAATTTGATCTCTGGCAGTATTCCATCTGTCTCCAAGCCACTTATTAATTCAATTTTTTTTCCGCGCAGAAGTTCAAAAGCCACCGTGGTTTTTCCAAATCCACATGGTGCACCAAAGTACAAAATGCGTCCATGATCCATAAACTCATCAAATTTAGTTTTTATTGTCTTTTTTATAATCACATATCTATCCACAGAATCCTCCTCTCTTTTTAGTTAATAGTTACGGTTTTTATAGCCAACTTTAATTTAAATTATATCGTTTTTATAAAAAAAGTAAATCATCCTAAAGTATTAAAAATGACAAAAAGGCTGATCCACTTTCGCGAATCAGCCTCCTGGGTGTGTGTCAAATATGGGAAACCAGCGTAATTAATCTGCAAGCTCAGTAGAAATTTCCTCGGAAGGCTCCTCATAAGATGCAATGCTGGTGTAGTACAGCGAAGCAACATTTTTCACAACATCGCGAAGTGATACAAAGCTTTCAGGTGATGTAAACTCAGCAAATTCTCCATCAGTAATGGAAGCAATACCAAGCTGAACACCAATTGCATCCTCACCTTCTGCCGTTGCTGAAAGATCAAGCAGTACTGCAGATACGCCATCTGCGGAATCAATAGAAAGTGTACCCTCAAAAGCAGCATACTCTAATGCTGATGAAAGAAGCTCAGCAAATGAAATATCAGAAGACTCATCTGATCCCATAGAAAACTCTTCCTCAACACCAGCAAGTAACGCATCTACCAGTTCAGAAACAAGTGCAACACTATCTTCCTCTGAAAGCTCAGGATCAGCTTCTCTAAATCCCTCTGCTGCTGCCAGTATGTAATCAGAAACAAATTCAAGTCCTTCTATGTCTTCTTCTACGGATTCACCATCTGTTCCTTCTACAGATGCCATTGCCTCATCAATACTCTGAGCGATTGTAAGAAGAGTATCATTGTTGATTGCGATCTGGACACCAGTATCAGTTTCAACAGTCTCTAAATCTGCCAGATTATCAGTAATTGCTGTCAAAATTGTATCAAGCTGACCATCATCTGATGCTGTCGGAGCAGGTATTTCAATCCAAGACTCTGTAATTCCTACCATAGAAAGCAGCTCAGTCATACTGTCATCTGCTGTAAGCTCACTATATATGTTTACAATCTCTTCTACATTTAAATAAACATCCTCACCACATACACGAAGCACATCATCAAAACCATAAACAACAGGTTCTTCTGTGCCCATCATTGATGCTGGGAGAGTCACTGATACAGAAAAAGAGCTGTCTCCACTTTCATTATAAACAGCTGTGATATCAGCACTCAGCGTTTCTCCATCCTGTGTAAGAGAAAATGAAATCATATCGCCATAAGTTACAGGTGTCTGTGCTGCCTCGTCTGCAAAGATTACACCTGCCGGGCTCATCGCAAGGATACCACTCATCATCGCTGCTAACGTTCTTCTCATCTTCATAAAGAAATCCTCCAATCAAATTAACTAGTACTAGTTATTTTTTGTTTTTACTGTACTTTTCATTATAGAGAACTTCTAAAAAATGTAAATCATACCAAAGTATGATATCACATTTTTTCCAAAAACGCATATTGACTCATATACAATTCCTTATAATAGCCATCCTTTGCCATCAGCTCATCATGCGTACCCTTCTCCAAGATATTTCCCTGGTCAATATACATGATACAGCTTGAACTTTTAATAGTTGACAGACGATGGGCAATGATAAAGGAAGTTCTGCCCTTTAATAATTCCTGAAGACCCTGCTGTAAAAGTAACTCTGTCTCTGTATCTATGCTTGATGTTGCCTCATCGAGAATCAAAATCTTAGGATCGGCAAGCAGCGCTCTCGCGAAGGAAATAAGCTGTCTTTGTCCTGCCGACAGACGGCTTCCGCGCTCATTTACCTGAGTCTGGTAGCCATTTTCCATACTCATAATAAAGTCATGCGCACAAACTGTCTTCGCTGCTCTGATTACATCTTCATCGCTTGCTTCCCTGTTTCCATAGCGGATGTTATCCATTATTGTTCCTGAGAAAATAAAGCTGTCCTGCATCATAACGCCCATCTGTTTTCTCAGTGATTTGATCGTCACACTGTTAATATCAATTCCATCAATTAAAATCTTTCCAGAATCGATATTGTAGAAGCGGCTGATCAGATTTACAATTGTTGATTTTCCTGCTCCTGTCGGACCTACGATTGCAAAACTGTCTCCTACGTTTGCCTTAAAATTTACATCATTTAAGATACGTACACCTGGCTCATAAGAAAATACAACATGAGAAAACTCTACCTCACCCTTAATCGGCGGCATTTCCACGGCGCCAGGAGCGTCCTTTACATTAACTGGCTCATCAATAGTCTCAAAAATACGCTCCAGATATGAGATTGCTGTCAAGAGTGAATTATAAAAGGAAGCCAGAGTATTGATCGGATTCCAGAACTGGCTGATATAAATTGTCAATGCCGTCAGAGCACCGACACTAATTATATCATTTCCACCCATAATCCAGTGAATACCAACCCAATATACAGCTGCCGTCGCAAGGATTGATATAAACTGAACAGTCGGTCCAATCATAAAGTTATACTTGATAACGCTCATCCATGCCTTTCGATAGCTTCCGCTTAAATTATTGAATATGCCAAGATTCTTATCTTCTCTTACAAATGCCTGTGTAACACGCACACCATTGATGCTCTCTGCAATATAGGCATTCAAATTTGACTGCTTATTGCTTGCAAGCTGCCATCCGCGGCGCTGCTTTTTCTTTACAAAAAGCACGATTGCAAGAAGAATAGGAAGACCGCACATACAAATTAAAGTAAGCGGTACGCTATAATAAAACATAAAACCTAAGATAAAAAACAGTGAGCAGCAGTCTGTTATTGTATTTACAATACCATTTGACAGAAGATCACTTATGTTGTTTACATAATTGACAATACGCACCTGAATCTTTCCATGCGGACGGCTGTCATAATAAGAAAATGGCAGCTCCTCCAGATGAATAAACAATTCTCTTCTTAACTCATGAATTATTCCCTGACCAATCTGAGATGTCCACTTAATCTTTATGCGAAGAATATAAGCTGTTGCCAGAATTATCAAAGCTGCAAGTGCCGCCATCAAAAGGATTCCCTTTTTGTCATGATTTGGAATGTAAATATCCATTACGCGCTGCATCAGCACAGGAATAACCATGCCAAGTGCAGATGAAAACAGCATCAGCATTATTGTCATAATCAGCTTTTTTCTATAACGGCCTACATAACTAAATAATCGCTTAATCTGCTTCATGTCAAATTTAGTTTCGAGTGTCTCATCCACGTCATATTTATTTCGTGCCATTATGCCTCACCCCTTCCCTTTTCTGCGCGAACCTTCTTAAAGCGGTCAAACTCACCATATTGATGATGAAATACAGTTGAATAATAGCCCTTTTTTGCAAGCAGCTGTTCATGTGTTCCTCTCTCGACAAGACGGCCATTATCAAGTACAAGAATCTGATCTGCATGTATAATAGAAGATATACGATGAGCAATGATAAATACAGTGCGCTCATCCGAGATTTTCTTTAATTCATTCTGAATCATGCTCTCCGTTTCCATATCAATTGCAGAGGTTGTATCATCAAGAATAATTATTGACGGATCCTTTAAAATTGCGCGTGCAAGCGAAATTCGCTGTTTCTGTCCGCCTGACAGACCTACACCGCGCTCACCAATAATCGTATCATATCCTTCTGGCATCTCCCTGATAAATTCATCAGCATTTGCAATCTTTGCCGCTGCCTGCACCTGCTCAAATGTACAGTCTGGATTTCCGTAAGCGATATTTCCTTCGATTGTATCTGAGAACAAAAATACATCCTGCATCGCAATTCCGATATTTCCGCGAAGCGTCTGGAGATCCAAATTTCTAACATCAATATCATCGACAAGCACGCGTCCCTGATTAACATCATAAAAACGGCAAATCAAATTGATAAGTGATGACTTTCCAGAACCAGTCGCACCGATGATACCAACGGTCTGGCCTGGCTCTACATGAAAGCTGATATCCTTTAACACAGTATCATCATTTGTATAATAATTTACATGATCAAAGGTAACACTGCCCTTTAGTTTTCTTTTTTCTACAACATGCTCTGGCTGCTTGATATCTGGCTCAGTTGTATAAACCTTATAGATTTTTTCAATTGCGGTAAGAAAGCGCTGCAAATCATTGATTATCCATCCTGCCTGACGAAGCGGACTGTTAAGCATCCATAAATAACCGTTAACAGTTACCATGTTTCCTATAGTCATCTCTCCGTCAATTACCATAAAACCACCCATGATCATAAGGATAATAGTCAGACACTGAGAAAGAATCTCAAACATCGGAATATATTTCATCCAGATCGATGCGGCATTTAACTGTGCATCACGATATCCATCATTCTCGCGGTCGAACTTTTCAAGCTCATAATCTTCCTTTGCAAATGCCTTTACAACACGGTTTCCTGCGATTGTCTCCTGTGCAAATGCATTCAAACTAGAGAAACAGTCACGCACCCTGTCAAAGGCCGGCTTAATATGACGTCTCTGGCTCAATGTCACTGCCAATGTAAACGGAAGTACAATCAGCATACAAAGTGCCATTTTAACATTAACAGAAAAGATCATCACAAGTGCCATCAAAAATACAAGGATATTCTCAAAGCTAAAATAAATAACATGAGAAACCATGTGACGCACTGCATCCATATCTCCTGTCTGTCTGGACATAAGATCTCCTGTGCGGTTTTTGTTGAAGAAGTTAAAATCTTCCTTCATCAGCTTACGATATGCTTCTTCCCTCATATCGTAGACAAGTCCCTGACTGGATGACTCAAAACACATTAAAAATATGAAGCGCAGCAGCGATCGAACAAGCGTCACTCCAATCATAATAAGCAGCAAAATACCAAGCTTTTCATAATGCTGCCCCTCAATAACTTCATCCACAATCATACCAGAAATCTGTGGGTTGATCAAAACAAGCAGTGATGTGATAAACACTAAGATCAAGCCTACGATCATTCTTACGCGGTATTTTTTTAAAAAAGATAAAAACCAGCGTATGTATCCCATATTTCTCTCCTCCTTTTTGTAGTTTTTACAGTTCACGCGTCATGCTAGCTGTCTCAGTAAACTGAGACGACAAATTTCTATGCAAGCATGAAATTTGACAGATCAGCAGGACGAAGTGGACGCCCGTTCATGAGCAAAACAAA